>ERZ761602.652-NODE-652-length-71828-cov-28.640060_pt1 | contig 71828 bp, 61 predicted proteins | sample MGYA00512165_ERZ761602 | MGnify/ENA primary metagenome ERZ761602 (study PRJEB28899, sample SAMN02445085) | bioreactor sludge metagenome | biome: EBPR sludge; isolation source: Thorneside wastewater treatment plant | place: Australia: Brisbane, Thorneside...
GGTCTTGAAGCACTTCAATCGGGGTCGTCATCGCTTCAATCGGGGTCGTCATCGCCTCAATCGGGGTCGTCATCGCCTCAATCGGGGTCGTCATCGCCTCAATCGGGGTCGTCGTCGGCTCGATTGGCTTCGTCATCGCTTTGATTGGGGGCTGTACTATATCGCTGCTACGAAGTGTGAATGAAATTCAATCAGGTAGTGATGGGATGATAATGGGAAACAATACAATAAATATCAAATCCGGCAGGGATGGGATTATTTATGATTGTTCGCATAAAGTAACTGCCCATAAAACCGACTTTTATATTGAGAGCAAGAATAGAGAAACATTTGATGCAAAATCGTATCTTTGTTGAAAATTTACACACAATATATTTGGAGAATGTATAGATGAAATCATTGCGACGACTCATCATGTTGATGATACTTGTAGGAAGCATCAGCGCAGTATATGCAAAACGCGAAGGCGAAAAAGAAGGTCATCCCGATGACAAAGCCCGTTGGCGCTATGAACAGCGTGCTTACCCTTATGGCACATTGCCGGCTAATCTGTTATCACAAAAAGTGAGCGATTATCGTGCAAGTTTTAATCAGAAGTCCAATAATGCGCAAGTTTTGGCAGAGCAACCCACATGGCGGCAATTGGGTCCTTTCAATGTTGGCGGCAGAGTTCGTGCGGTGGTGCATCACCCGACAAAAGATGGCTGGGTCTATATAGGTGCTGCCGGTGGAGGTGTGTGGCGCACTACGGATGGCGGCGATTCATGGACTCCACTTATGGATTTTACTAATTCTACTGAAATGGGTGCTTTAGCGATGGACCCGAATAATCCGGACATACTCTATGCCGGTACGGGTGAGTATCGTTCGGGCAGTTATTCTATTGCCGGAGCGGGTATATTCAAGACAACCGATGCGGGAGCCACATGGCGTGTTATCGGTTTAACGAATGTGGGCGGTTTTTCAAAGATTTATGTTCATCCCAAAAATTCTAATCTTATTTATGCCGGCGGTATTGATGCGAATGCGGGATTTTACAAGAGTACGGATGCTGGAGAAACATGGAAACGTATGAATAACGGCGTAATATCGGATATATCATTGCATCCCGATAATCCTGATGATGTTATTGTGGGTATTGCCGGAGAGAATGTTTTTCAAACATTGGATGGTGGCGAAACATGGACGAATTTATTGGTGGACAATGCGGTGACATTCGCGAGAATATCCGTTCAGCGCAGCCCTGCCAATCTTAATAAATTGTATATGCTTGCCGCCTTGTCCAGCTCGAGCGGTGCGCCTGCAAGTTATGTGAGTACCAATGGCGGCAAAAATTGGCAATCACGCAATATTACTTCCACAGCATTTGGCGGGGACCCTGCACGGCGCCAAGGTGATTATGACAACTTTATTATGCCTCATCCGGCAGATGAGAAAATCTGTTTGCTTGGTGGCGTTGATTTGTTCTATACCGATAATAATGCCTCTTTGTGGCAAGAAGTGGCGGGTTATGATTTTCCCGAAACACATCCCGATATGCACTGTGCGGCATATAATCCGATGAATCCGAATATTGTGTATTTGGGTTGTGACGGTGGTATGTATAAAAGTACAAATAAGGGTTATTCGTGGTTTGCAATCAATAATAATTTGCCGATTACGCAATATCACGGTATGGCTATTGACCATTCTAAGGGTACAAAAAATTATGGCGGCACGCAAGATAATGGTACCATCAGTGATGATGCAATGATGTGGGGTAATGTTGCCGGTGGCGATGGCAGCCATGCCATTGTGAATTCTTCTAATCCTAATATTGTATGGGGCGGCACACAGTATGGCGGCGTATTTAAGCGTGATATGTCATCAGGTAATTTTACCAGCTATGCCAATAGATTTACCGATGCCGTGACAAAAGTGCTTGATCAAGCAGCATTTGTTGCCCCACTTGAAGCCGACCCTAATGATCCGGCGACAATTTACAGCGGTCGTCGCGCTTTGTGGGTTACTTTTGATAATGGCACAAAATGGACACGTGTTTCTCCTTATTTGACCCAAACAATTTCGGCTGTAGGAATTTCCCCTGCCGACCCTGATGCCAGTACAATTTGGATTGGCGGCAGCGGTGAATTATTTGTGACAAATACGGGCGGCGGCACCAAAGCAGAAGATTGGACAGAGGTTACCTACAATGGCATTCCCAACCGATTTGTGAGCGATATTGAATGTTCACGCGTAGATAAAAACACCGCATTTGTGACATTCTCGGGTTTTAATAGTTCGCATGTGTATAAAACTACCGATTTGGGTAAAACATGGAAAGATATTGGCAAGGGTTTGCCGGATGTGCCTTGTAACTCACTTATTATGCACCCCGATGATGAAAATATTATCTTTGTGGGTACTGATTTTGGTGTGTATGTTACATATAATGGCGGCGAGACATGGGCACCTTATGGTATTGGTTTGCCAAACACTATGGTTGTGGATATGATGTTCTATGAACCGCCCACGCCGCTTGCGGGTAAAATGGCATTGCGCGTGGCAACGCATGGTCGTTCTATGTGGGAAATTGATGTTCCTAATGGTGTGCAAGTAACGGAGGCGGAAATTACAGCGCCCACAGGCGGGGAAATTTATACCGGTGGCACAAATCAAAAAATTTCATGGTATGGTTTTACTCCTCCGGTGAAAATCGAATATTCATTGGATAATGGTTTGTCATGGATAACAATTACGGGCGATGCCGTTGGCAATAGCTTGCGCTGGAATGTGCCCAATAAACCAACATTTACCGGAAGAGTGCGTGTCAGTTCCACAACGAATACCGAGCAAACGAAAATTTCGTCCACATTTACGATTGAATTATTACGGACGGGTTCTGTTATTGCTGCCACAAGTGTTTCCCATATTCCTTATGGCATAGCGTATGACGGTAATAATGGGTTGTGGACAACAAGTTTCGGTGATAATAAATTGGTAAAATTAAATGCAACCACACTGAATATTGAAAAAGTAGTGCGTATTGAAAAAGGCGACAGTTTATTTACCGATTTATCTTTTAATAAAGCGACAGGTACTATTTATCTTCAAAAATTTGTGAATACAGAATCGGGTATTGGTTTTATTTATGAAATTGATACGACAGGTAAAGTATTGCGTGAATTTAATAGCCCCGGACGTTATCCGATAGGCATTGAGATTGTGAATAATACGATGATTACTTCGGAGCGCGATGGAGACAGAAACATTTACACTCTCAACATTAGCAATGGTGCTCAAATCAGTAAAGTAAAAAATCCATTTAATGTTAATTTGGGACCTCGTTGTATATGTTATGATGGCAAAAACAGTTTATTCCAAGCGTCCACAGCGTTTCCGGGCAATGTATTGCAGGCATCGTATGCAGTAGAAATACCTTTGGATAATTTATCGCAGGAGCGTTCCCGTTTTGAACTTGTCAATACATCGGGTATTATCAATGCACGAGGCATTGAGTATGATCCGCGCGATAAAAATTTCTGGGTAACGAGCTATGGCGGTGATATATTCAAAATAGGTGGTTGGGAAATTACGACAAGTGTGGCTGAAGAGCAACCAAAAGCCATTGCTTTGGAAGTATATCCGAATCCATTTGACAATACTGCTTTTATCGGCTATACTATATTGCGTCCGACTCAGACTATGCGTATGGAAGCGATTAATTTACTTGGTCAGACAGTGCAAGTAATTTATGATGGTCCCGTTTCGATGGGCAATAGTGGCGTATTGCGTTTTGACAGAAATGGTCTTCCCGCAGGTGTCTATTCACTTATCGCCACATTTGATGATGGCACAAAACAAGTGTTTTCTACGCTCATAGCTCAATAAAAAGTGCTTATGACCGACAATCTCAAGGCGAAGTTCATTCTCGGATTTCGCCTTTTTTTATGAGAAGTAGTATGCAACAACAGAAAAAGTCTTCCCATGGTATAAGACGCAAACCCAAACCGCATCACCATGAAGAACATGACAATGCGGAGCGTTATTTGATTACCTATGCTGATTTGATTACATTGCTTCTTGGGCTTTTTGTTATTCTGTATGCTTCCTCGCAAGTGGATGCAGCCAAATACAATGGTGTTGTGTCGGCATTTACCGAATATTTTGAAGAAAAACAGCCGGATGATCCCAATAGCGATAAAGTGCTTCCCGGCAGCCAAGGTATTCCCGCACCGATACTTCCGGCAAGCCAACAAAAAACATTGGATGAATTAGACAAGGACATAAAAAAAAGCTTCGAGAAATTTATCAGCAATGGTACTCTGACACTTGAGCGCACTCCGAAGGGACTGGCTTTACGATTGCCGGAAATGCTTTTGTTCCGTTCCGGCAGCGCGGATTTGCAACCGGTAGGGCTGATATTCCTTGACACTCTCGCATCGCTCTTTCAAGGTGTGCGCAAACAATTAATTATTGAAGGTCATACGGATAGTATTCCCATTAAGCGGAACTATATGTACCCTTCAAATTTACATTTATCTTCGGCAAGAGCTTTAAACGTGGGATATTATTTAATTCAGCGCGGTTTTGATAAAAATTTATGTTCCACACAGGCATTTGGCGAATCGCAACCCTTGCTTCCCAATAATACGGAGCAAGGCAGACAAAAAAACAGGAGGGTAGAAATTATACTCGAAGACTTGCCAATGGATAAACCATCCGACGACGGGTATATTACTGATTCCTTAAACCGTTAATTTTCTTATCTTTGTATATTGTTTTTCATTATATGCCGGCATAATAGGAGATAGTTCTATGCAGGATGCACACACTACATCACAGGCACATTCGATTGAAACATCGGAATATGGCACTCTTCACTTAGAAGATCGCCATCTTGTAGAGTTCCCCCAAGGGCTTCACGGTTTTGAACATTTGAGAAAATTTGTCGTGATAGCCGACGATTCTCTTGTCCCCTTCAAATGGTTGTTGTCCATTGAAAATCCGTCCATAGGTTTCCCTATTCTCAGCCCTTTTCAAGTGGACTTTTCGTATCAAACAGAGGTGGAGTATGACCCTGCCTGCTGCGCACCGATGGTGATTGTCACATTATATGACAGCGAAAAACAAACCGCGACTGCGAATATGCGTGCGCCGATTATTTTTGATATGAAGCGTGGAACAGCGCAACAAATTTTGGTGACCGATTCGGCATACAGTGAAAATCATCCTATTGTACAAAACACCAATAGTCGAAATACAACAACAAAAAAAAGAATTTATACAAGTCAATTTGGTGCATTGGATATTGATCCATCACAAATTATTACTTTCGGCGAAGGTATTCTTGGTTTTGATCATCTTCATGATTTTATCCTTGTCGCAGAAGAGGACATGGCTCCTCTGGAATGGCTTGTATCACTCGAAAATCCATCCATAGGTTTACCGATTATCAACCCTTGGTATATTTACGATGAGTATGAGTTTCGAGATTATGATCAGCAACGCGATGTGGTCTATGTTGTCGTAACTCTCGGCAGCCGCTCCGACCGCATGACCGTAAATTTACGAGCACCTATTGTCATTAACCCGTCTGCAAAAACAGGACATCAGTTAATTCTGCCGTCGGATAAATATTTGACGGAATTTCCCATTGGCACGCATAGCGGCTCAGAACAATAATTAGGAGAAAAAACGCTATGTTAGTATTGTCAAGAAAAGCAGGTGAAGTTGTAACTATAGGCGGTGATATTAAAGTCACTGTTGTCAGTGTGGACAGAGGTGTGGTGCGTTTGGGTATTGAAGCACCAAGGGATGTTCCGGTCCATCGCAAAGAAGTCTATGACCGTATTGTGGAGCTTAATGTTCAGGCAGCCACCTCCGATGTGAATGCTTTACAACAAGCATTTGTCGCCGCCAATATTGGTGCTAATCGTGAAAAGAAACAAGAGGAATAACACTCAATATTGGATGATAATGAGTTATAATACACAAAGAAATTAACCGTATTTTATTTAAAGTACTTTTACATACAGCAATTTCAGCATAATAAAGCAATGAATGAGTTAAGTGTTTTAATAATTGACGACGATGTGTGGATGCAGCGCATCCTCTCCAAAATTGTTTCGAGTTTTGGATTTAAGCCCTATGTTGCTTCTAATGGCTATGACGGTATAGCTTTGGCGGTAGAGCATCATCCAACATTAATTATGCTTGATGTACTTATGGCGGATCTTTCCGGGCATCAAACATTAAAAGTACTCAAATCAATAAAACGCACCCGCGATATACCTATTATTATGGTGACTGCAATTTCCGATATAGAAAATATAGGTACGGCAATTCGCACAGGGGCAATTGGGTTTATCGGGAAACCTTTTACACGTGCCACCATCTTTGAAAAATTACGTGATGTGCTCGGCAAAGATATTATTTCGCAAGCAAGTGCTATTAAGTATCCTACTGAAAAAGAAGCTGATGAACCGGATGTACAGGCGGTTCCACAACCGATAAGACAAGAGAATGAATCACCCCAGCATGATATACATAAAACAACAACATTATCACCCGGCTCTATTTCACAACGCTATAAAGAAGACGATAAGCGCAATCTTGATGCTATAAAAGAATTATTGCTCAAACCCAAAGGGTAATAACCTTTCCATCAAGAATGATTGCAATCACATTAAGGTCTATAAGATGTAGGTACAATAATAGTTACATTCCTCTGATTATCTGGTATTTAATAAAATAAACCAATGACAAGAGAGTATGCTGAACAAAAACTAAAATATATTTTTGGTTTTAATCAATTTCATGACAATCAATGGGCGGTAATAGATAAAATATTACAAGGGGGGCGTGTACTCTTGATTGAAAAAACAGGTTTTGGAAAATCACTATGCTATCAGTTTCCCGCTATACAATTTGAAGGGGTAACAATTATTTTTTCGCCCCTCATAGCTCTAATGCGTGATCAAGTCCAAAAAATGCGCGAATTAGGTATTTCAGCTAACTTTATATCCTCGCAACAAAGTGAAGAAGAAAATAACCAAACGATAAAAGATGCCCTTAATGGGAAACTCAAACTGCTGTATATCCACCCTGCGAGAATGGAAAATATAACATGGTTGGAAACTGTTCGAGATAAAAATTTTAAAATTGCGATGGTTGTCGTAGATGAAGCACATTGTATTTCGACTTGGGGTCATGATTTTATTCCTTCTTATCGCAAAATCATAAATTTAGTAAATTTACTCCCACTTAATTTTCCTGTTTTGGCTACTACTGCCACTGCCACTAAGCGAGTTGAAAATGATATAAAAGCACAAATAGGAAAAAATATAGTTGCTGTTCGTGGGACACTGCTCAGAAGTAACCTTAATTTATTTGTGATAACAGTGCAATCCGAAGACGAAAAGATGATTTGGCTTGCACAGAACTTAGAAAAGATACAAGGCACAGGCGTTGTTTACACAGGAACAAGAGTAAGTACAGAAACTTATGCCAAATGGTTTGAGTATTTGAAAATAAATGCTGTACACTATAATTCAGGCATAGATACTGAAACAAAAAAAGAGATTGAACAAGGTTTGATGAACAATGAATACAAATGTGTCGTTAGTACAAATGCTTTGGGAATGGGAATTGATAAACCTGATATTCGTTTTGTCATACATACACAAAGCCCTGTTTCTCCTATTCATTATTACCAAGAAATAGGAAGAGCAGGACGAGACGGAAATCCCTCTTACATTATCTTGTTTTATAATCCTAACGAAGACAGAACTCTGCCCTTGTCGTTTATAGAAGGTGCAAGACCTGAAACTAAAAAATATCAATGTGTAATTGACGCAGTAAAGTCTGAAAGATTAGGCTTGCACGGGATTGTGAGAGCCACGAATGTAAAGCAAAACCAAGTCAATGTAATTGTGGCTGATTTAATTGCACAAGGTATTGTCATTGAAGTGTTTGATGGAAAAAGTAAAAAATACGAATACAAATTTAATGCTCCAACTTTGGATATAGGAAGTTTTGAGAATTTAAGAAATACTAAACTCAAAGAGTTTGATGAAATGCTAAGCTATGTGACAACTCACAATTGTCGAATGAAATTTTTGTGCGATTTTTTAGGTGACAACTTATCAAGCAATTGTGGTGTTTGTGATAATTGTCGAAAAAAAAATATACAAGTGGATGTCACACAAGAATGGAAAAATAAGTTAGTAGATTTTAGAGAAACATATTTCCCAATCTTGGAAGTAGAAAGTAAAAACACTAACTTGGTAAATGGTGTGGCGGCTTCTTATTATGGTGTTTCTAATGTGGGACAAGCACTGCGCAGAAGTAAATACGAAAATGGCGGAGACTTCCCCGATTGGCTTTTGCGTTTGACCCTCAAGGCTTTTTATAAATATTTTGGCAAAGAAAAATTTGACATAGTATTATATGTACCCCCTACTGAAAGCGGAAACTTGGTGAAAAATTTTTCGGAGAAAATAGCTACATCCCTCAATATCAATATTTCACATACTTTAAAGAAAAGTAGAGTAACACAATCCCAAAAAATATTTCAGACAAGTTTACTTAAAACAGACAACCTAAAAGATGCTTTTTTTGTTGAAAATCCAAGTGAAATTCAAGGGAAAAGTGTTTTATTGATAGATGATGTCTTTGATAGTGGGGCAACAATAAAAGAAGTTGGAAAATGTTTATCTACATTGGGAGCTGTAAAAATAGTACCTTTAGTTATTGCGAAAACCGTAGGAGGAGATTTATGAAAGAATACACCGAAATACCTTATTGGATTACTTTGGCTCATCTATCCAAATGGGGAACAGAGAAAATCAACCGTTTGGTAATAAAAATTGTTCACGATAATCAAATGAGCTTAGAAACATTTTTTCATTCGGAAAGTGAATGGCAAGACAAGTTCGGTTTATCTGATATAGATATCGAGGATTTACAAAATGCTAAATCTGAATTACCCAATAATGCTTTCTTAGCCGAAGATTTGCTTTCTCAGGGTTTTGAAGTTGTGCCTATCAATTCACCGGAATATTCTAAGACCTTGAAAGCCAATTTAAAAGTAAAAGCCCCTACTATTTTATATGTAAAAGGCAATAAGAAAATTATGCAAGAAAACAGCATTGCGATAGTGGGTAGCCGTGATGCGGATAATATTTCCTTGCAGTTTACAGACAATATTGCAAAAAAAGCTGCCCAACAATTTAAAGTTGTGGTAAGTGGTTTTGCAAAAGGGATTGATAAACAAGCATTAGATAGTGCTATTCAATACAAAGGACAAAGCATTATCGTACTTCCACAAGGAATAATGACTTTTGGTTCAGGTATTAAAAAATACTACAAAGAAATTACAAATGGTGATGTGCTTGTGGTAAGCACTTTTCACCCAAAAGCTGTTTGGAGTGCAGGTTTAGCAATGGCACGCAATCCGATTATTTATGCATTGGCAACTGATATCTATGTGGCCCAATCTGCTGAAAGTGGAGGTACTTGGGCAGGCGTAATAGATGGCTTGAAGAAAGGAAGAACTATTTTTGTGCGACAATCTAATCAAAATGAAAAAAATGCAAATCTTATTCTCGTTGAAAAGGGAGCAAAAGCTGTTGATAGTGAAGGAAACATAATTGACAATACAGAACTCCTTAAAGCTGTACAGACGATGAATGAAACAACTCAAAACAATGAAATAGAACAAGTAATTACATTACTTGAAAAGCAAAAACTTACGTCAAAGCAAATTCTTGAAAGAGTACAATTGAATATGTCAGATAAAGAACTGATAAAGAAACTACAGTCTTTGCCTAATATACAAACCACTAAAAAGTCAAATAAAGTACATTATTTCATCATGAAAGATATGCCTACTTTGTTCCCAATCAAATAGTTGACTTGTAATGATACGAGATGGTACATAGATTGGTGTTAGAGTAGTTAATGTATTGATATTCATGAATGAAGATTTATCTACCAATATGATTCCGATAAAGGATGGGGAAAATCTATCATTGAGAGAAAACAACATCGCTATTGCCCATCGTTTCATTAGTTTCGTGGTATAATGATTCAAAATGGAACTTTTTTCGATTGTGGCGAGTATAAAAAATAACGTGATATAATGACAGTGCAAAGTGATACTTTGGAATGACGATACAAAACTCATGGGTGAAATATAATCTTGAAGAGACGGAATATTCACAGCAAACTAATGATGTACTCTATCATGATGAAATTTTAAGACTTGAGATTTGTCTGTATTATGAAACTTTTGTAGTTTTGGGAGAAATGAACGGTGCATTGCGGGAATATGAGTGATGTGCCGCCATTCGGCGGCACATCGGGAGGCGTCATTATATGGAAACAGAAATAAATAAAATATTATAAGCATATCCGACGACTGTTAATCATACAGACATAATTGATTTCGACAATTTTGACGAACGACTTTCAGCAGTTGACACTTTAGTTGTAAATACGATAGAAGTTTCAGAAGACACTATCGAGTTCATTCCAGACAATGAACCGCCACTTAAAGAGGAAATTTACTGTTGGATATGGGTAATTAGACCCGATTTATCAAAAGACTTACTTAATCTTGACATCAACGAAGATTTTCGCATTCTTTTGCAATCCTATATTGACAATGACATGAGCAGATTTTGGAATCATATGAGTTAACGTAATGACAGAAAACTATATACAATATGCTAGCGGTTATCAAAAAGATAATATTGATGAACCAGATATAGCAAAAGCTATTGCTGAGATTCAACTAATGGACGACGAACACGGAGCATTTTAGGTTTCTGTTATAACCGATGACGAAAATGTGATTGAAGTGAATAAAGATTTGGCGTTTTCATTAATTTTCGAAGGACAAGAAACTAAACATTGGGCAAAAGATTGGAAGGAAGTTTCAGAGTTTTATGGACTTTTATTGAATGAAAAATTCGATGAAATTGCTGCCAGAGTAAAATAACGACCGCCAACATCGGCAACTCTTGCACAACTCATCAGTGATTGTTTAGAAAAATGAATGATAATGGGATAAAGTGCAGGGTAGATACCACAGCTAAGAATCTCTAAATCACTGTGTTTACTCCGGTACATAGAAATTTACTTTTCTCATATTTGGATAGATAAGCAAACTTTTGTAGTTTTGGGAGAAATGAATGGTGCATTGCGGGAATATGGGTGATGTGCCGCCATTCGGGGGTGCGGATTACAACTTTCAGACAAAATAACTCAAGTTTTATGTTTTATTTGTAGGGAACCTTTTATAACTTTGCAGTGTGGTCAGAAATCAAAACTATAGAAAGATAATGTTCTATAAGAACGACTTTTAAGACTTCTTTACCATACAAAACACGAAAGAAAAAGCGAAAATTCTTTGGTCATTTGAATTGAGTCAGGACTTACAAAAAGTACCGGACTAAAGCACATAGAGAAAACGAACGGATTTTATGAAATTCGAGTTCAATGCGGAAGTCATGTTTTTGGAATTTTCTGTTTTTTTGACCAAAGATAGATCAATATCATGGTAGTCATTACTACGATAGTACATAAATAAAGAGCGCACTCTATTTATTCATTCTAAAAAATATCATTATGACAAAAGGTAAAACATTAGCAGTAGGCATACTTTTCCTACTAATAAGCATTTTGACTGTGCAAGGACAGACTACATTTGAAGTCCCACAAAACGTGGAACTAAAATCAAGAGAGGATTATGCAAAGTATGAAAATGCAATAATTGATGCTGCAAAATGGCTTGAGGAAACAGATCTCAATAAAGAAATTGACAAAAGGCAAAAAGTGAATGCTTTTGTGATGCGATGGGTTGAAGGCAGCCCGACAGTCAATATTCTCATTACAGAAAAACTCATAAAAATATGCGACAAAAATACTCATTTACTTGGACTTTACATGGCAAGCTATTCACGATATTTTTTGGAACACAAAGGTACGGCAACAAACTTATCAGCCGCAAAAGCAGGGCTTCTTTCCATAATGATAGTGTACAAAAAAGGAATTAATGTTACTGTGAACAAAGAGATGGATAACCTCATAGAGTTGACAAATGAAAACGAGCTTGATGAATATATTGACGATTATTTCCATTAACAGGAATCCAAACACCATCGCAGCTTAGTACAAATCAGGCAATGTCAGGTGGTCAGAATATCAAAAAACCCATACAAAATCAAAGCCTGAAACAGTTTCATTCACTTTCCACTATTTGATCAAGATTGACGGCTTTAGACAATGCGTGAGAAATGTACTAAGGATGTTTGGACAACCGCAAAAATTACAATTTACCGAGATTATGAGCACCAATCTGAATATTGATTGAATACTGCCGAACCTCGGCATTACAATAGTTTATTGTACCTGATTTCATGGTTTATGTATGTTTTTCTATGCTGTTTTTACAATATACTTTAGATTCTTCCACCGGATATTTTTTCTGTAAATCCACATCATTATAACTTTTTGATATACCCCATGAAAATAGTGTTTCAAAAAAAGGAAGCAATTTTTTATTTTTAATTTTCTGAAGAAAATATACTTCATGCTCTTTTTCCTTAATCCCCATTTCATAGAGTACATCATTGTGCTCATGAATATCCAATTCATGGAAATAGTGCATCATACGAAAATATTCGCATACATTACCACTTTCTAATCTTCCGGCAAAGTAATATGGCATAAACCAACCAATGACATAACAACTATAGGAGATTATTTTTCCAATTATATGGAACTTTATCTCATAATATGTTGAAATCGGTATCCCATAATAATTCATAATAGCAAGAACTTCTTTACGATGATTCCATTCATCAATTTCGATTTGATGAATAGCACTTTTTTCATCCTCATTTTTTACCGAGCCTGCATGTCCTTGATAGGCAAATGCTGCGGCTTTTTCGGCGGAATACGCCATTTGTAATAAATCAACCAATTCTTTATGCTGTAATTTCAATGTATAGTCCTTACTCGGTGAATGCTTAATACTATTTCATGTGTATGATCTTACTGTTTTTCTTTCTACTTTTCTGTTAAGTGTTGGCGCTGTTTACGCATTTGCCGGATTATGCGATGGAGACAGCATTATCAGAATAGGTAAAAATGTACTCATACTTTTATGATGTTTTCTCATTGATCAATCGCAAAAATAATGAAATTATGCCGTAGGGGTGAATAGTGGTCTATTGCCGAAGCAGTGACCTAGATTGAGAAATAGTGGTTTCCTGTAACATTTTGCTGTGATGATTGTTGTTAAACCGATTCATAGTGCTGTGAGTCATAGTGCGAACATTTATCATTCATAATTGGAGATGACTATGAAACGTAGATCATTACTCTTTCCTCTATCCCAACAACCACACTCTACATCCAAGTCACAGAGAGGTCATACTGACTATGTGTCGCCCGAATTTGCCATGCGGACGGAAGCCGGCTTAGAGCCTTGGTCACCTTCAGGAAATGATGTGTGGGATTTTGCCAAAGCTGCTCATTTGCTTCGTCGCTGCATGGTAGGACCAACGCCTGCAGAAATACGACAAGCCGTACAAGACGGTTTAGAGACAACTCTCAATAAACTCTTCACATCCTTTGAACCTTCGGTGAGCGATATACAGGAAATTGCCGGACAAGAACCCCAAATTCGCCCTGCGTCTGCGGATGCCGCAACTGTGCAAGCATGGCAAACTCTTGTGAACAAACATAAGGATATGCTCAGAAGATGGCGAGCAAAAACTATAGCCCTATCACCGGTTTCACTTCAAGAAAAATTAATCACATTTTGGTCTAATCATTTTACCAGTGAATTGCAGGTGGTGAATTTTGCACAATATATGTACACGCAGGAATTACTTATTCGTACCTATATGTTCGGTAATTTTCATGACTTTACATATCAAGTTACCATTGACCCGGCAATGCTTATTTATTTGGATGGTCGTAAAAATTTTGTAATTGGTAAAAGAAATCAAATTAATGAAAATTATGCTCGTGAGTTAATGGAATTATTTACCTGTGGAGTCTATGATTGGGAAGGAAAACCCAATTATTCCGAAGATGATGTTGCGCAAGCCGCTCGTGGTTTAAGCGGATGGGATATAAAACCAAGTGATAAAGGTGCATTATATTCTTCATTGACATCACAATTCAATGCACTGCGATGGGATGGAGGCGATAAAACACTCATGGGAAAAACGGGCAAATGGAAAGCAAATGATATTGTGGATATAGTATTTTCCGAGCGCACCAATAGTATAGCTAAATATATTTGTGTGAAATTGTACAGAGAATTTGTCTATGATATTCCGGATAAGACTATTGTGGAACAAATGGCTCAAACATTTATTGACAGTAAATGGAATATACGCACTGTGATTGAACAATTACTCCGAAGTAAGCATTTTTTTGCTCTCGAAAATATAGGAGCTAAACATAAAAGTCCGGTAGAATTTTTTATCGGAGCCGTTCGTGGATTAGGTCTTAAAAATATTGTTGATTTCGATTTTTCACGTGTTGGCAGACAGACACAATTATTGATCGGCATGATGGATTCCCAAGGACAAACACTTTTCGATCCGCCCAATGTGAAAGGTTGGGAAGGTGGCAGAACATGGACAAGCACTTCAACATTGCCGCAAAGACAAAAATGGATAATGGATATTATGGATGGCAAAATACGTTCCGGCGCAGGTGCACAACAACAAACAGTTTTTGTTTTTGATGCCATAGCCTTTGCCAAACAATTCTCTGCACCGAATGATCTCAAAAAATTATCCCAAGAAATGGCAGAATTTTTATTAAATGTTCCGCCATCGGATGCTGAGTTTACTGTTTTATTTGATACAATTCTTGATGGCGGCAAAGATTATGAATGGAATATTGACGATGTGGCGCAGCGTCCGGATGCACGAATCCGAAAATTCATAAAAGCGGCGGCTGAACTTGCAAAATTTCAATTAACATAATCAAGGAAGGACTACTACAATGAAACGCAGAAATTTCCTTAAAAATATAGCCTCAACCGGCATTGCATTACCATTGACTATGGGCTTTCCTTCTTTGCGTGCTTTTGGAAAAATGCCCGAAAATTCACCTTTTGCTCGTGCTTTACTGTCATCGAATGATCGCATCATGATTATGATACGTTTAAGCGGCGGTAATGATGGTTTAAATACGATAATTCCTTATACCAATGCCGAATATTATAAAGCACGCGAAGCAGATTCGCTTGCGATTAAAGCAGAGGAAGTCATAAAATTGTCCGGATCATCAACAATGGGCTTGCATCCCAAATTAGCTCCTTTGGCAGCATTATGGGATAAAAAACAAATGGCTATTGTCCAAAATGTCGGCTATCCTAATCAAAATCTTTCCCATTTTCGTTCAACTGATATATGGCTTTCCGGTTCCGATGCGAATGTATTTGAAAATGCCGGATGGTATGCGAAATATTTGGAAGATATGCACCCCGAATTTCCTGAAACTATGCCGTCAGAGCCATTTGCCATAGAGCTTGGTACTTCATTAAGCACTACATTAATCGGCGAAAAAAACAATATGGGTATTGCGGTTTCTTCGCTTGATTTTATTCCCGATGCGCCCAATGATAATCCCGTAGCACAAACTCATGCCGGCGATGAAGAATTGTATGTGCGTGAGATAATTCGCCAATCGAATGTGTTTTCCAATGCAATTGTAGAAGCAGGAAAAAAAGTGCTGCAAAATAAAGTGACATACCCCACAAATAATGGTTTGGCACAAGGTCTGGCGGCAATCGCACGGCTTATAGCGGCAGGGATGAAAACACAAATGTACATAATAAATGTTGGTGGTTATGATACGCATACCAATCAATTGACTGCACAAGCAACACTGCATGAAAATTTTGCCAATGCGGTGGCTGCATTTCACAATGACGCAGAATTATTTGGATTTGCAGATAAAGTGGTCACGATGACAATAAGCGAATTTGGGCGGCGTGTTGTGTCAAATGGTACCGGCACAGACCACGGTTCTGCTGCTCCGATATTGGTATTCGGCAATAATGTTAAAGGCGGATTCTATGGCAGCGACCCTAATTTGACAGATTTGGAAGGTCCCGGCAATATCAAAATGCAATACGATTTTCGTCAAGTGTATGCATCGGTGCTTGGGCAATGGTATGGGGCGGCTGAATCAAGTATCTCTCCGAATGCTTTACCGCGTTATTTTGAGCAAATTCCTCTATTTACCTCAATGGCAACAAGTGTGTTTGAGACCAATGGTATTGAACAATACTTCTCCGTTGGGCAGAATTATCCTAATCCGGCTCATGCGCGTACCTCCATTCCTATTTATGGTGTTGTGAGTGGCATGGAAGCAGAATTGACCATTGCAACAATGGATGGCAGAACCATAGCGAAGCATCGTATTATGCCCGGGCAGCACTTTGTGGATATTTCAACCCAAGAATTGCCCTCAGGAAATTATATGATTGTCTTACAGTCCGGCAGATTGGAATCATCGAAAATAATGACAGTTGTAAAATAATTGTTGATGAACAGAGATACTTAGAAAGGGCATGCAAAAGCATGCTCTTTTTTTATTCTTAGACTTTCTGTGTAATTTGCGACGGTAAAACTCATCATTACTCATTATTACCGTTCTATGAATTACAAAAAAATACTCGAAGAAGGTACACTTGTTCTGCTTTCTTTATGCCTTTCCGTCTTTGTCTATTATGGTTTTATAACCAATATGACAATAGAAACATTCACCCTTGAAGAGTTTACACAAAAATATACACAAGGGATTTTTCGATATAGAGTATTGGGGCGTGAATTAACAATTTTTGTTTATAGTATTATTCAAAATATTCCTTTCTTTACACGACCTGACCGCATGGCAGAGTATTTGAAAACCAATACAATGACAATGTATCATGCTTTGTTTATTGTTAATTCGCTTTGTATTGGTCTTTCAACATTTGTGCTTAGTCGTATAACCCGAATACGTTTGATTAATCTACATTCACTCATCAGAATAATATTTGTTCTTTTATGCACATTTTTTATATGTATTACACAATATACCGTGACTCCGTATGATTCACTTTCATATCTTCTGTTGTTGAGTTCGGTCTATGTGGTATTGCGCTATCATCATCATCGCAATAGTATGCTGGCAGTATTGGTACTTTTAAGTATAGCAGGAATACTGACAAGAGAATCGCAGTTTATTTTTTCGGCTTTTCTTTTCGCACTTTACAGAGTACATAATCATTCAAAATTGTGGACAATAGAACTTGTAACCCCCATTACCGTCGCCGGCGTATCATTATTGACATATTCACTATTGCGGTTTTATTATGGTTTTGAAGAAGCCGTGTATTATGCGGGTCCTTTGCCGGAATATAGAACAATAAAATATGCGAGTGTCTTGTTTTTTGTCGGATTAACATTTTTACTATATGTTCATGCATCTGAGAAGAATAAAAAAACACTGCGTTTATTCTTTTTGTTTTCTGTACCATACTTTTTTGTTTTGCTGAAAAGCGGCATCTTAGCAGAAGCTCGGCTGTGGATACCTCATATACTTCTTAGCTCAATTATTGCACATTTGAATTTTGATGAAGAATCAGTGCAAAACAGAGAAGTTATACTCACAATTAAGTAGTTTTGGTAGCTTCTGAGTTCAAAAAAATTTACATAAAGAAAATCAATAGTGAAAATTCCTACAATCACTTTAATTACGGTCTATTGATGATTGGATATTTTTAAAACAAAAAAAATACGTTTTACGACTACATTATTCTCAATGAACAACGACAAGCTGTTTAGTCACTACGTTTCTACCACTTCGCAACACTGCATAATAAGTGCCTGAAGACAAATCTTCTGTACTTATAGGAATTTGAATATATCCTGAGGAACTTTCAATCTGAATTAGTTGTACAGTTCTACCTGACATGTCCATAATACTAAGAGTTGAACCGGTAATAGATTCATGATTATTAATAGTTACAAACACTTCAGATTTAAAGCTTGGTAAGGGGAAAATATCTATAGAATTGTTAAGATTTATATAAAGATTTCTTATAGAGGATGGTGTATCTTTATCCACGATTTCTAAAAATCCCATTTGGCTTGCAAGAAAAGTGTTTCTTCCATTTTGTGCAATTGTTACAAATTCAAACTGATTTGAGCTGTTGGATACATTAGAGCTATAATATTTAAACTTTGGATTGACAAGGCTATCTCGAGTATAAAATGTTAACTGATCTGATATAGGCTTAGATTCATCAATTGAAAAGAATCCAAATTCTGTAGCACCCCATACTAAGTTATTTACTTTGTTAATAGAGATTTTTTCTACACTCAAAGTAGGTTCATAACGATGCTTCCGAAAAAGACTTCCTTTTAATCCATGAGTAGAATCCCATCTTGTATGAGTTCCGGATGGAGAAATTCTATGAACTCCATTTGATGGGCTCTCGTTATAGAACTGTCCCGCCGATTTTACTGAATACCACAAATTTAAATTATTATCATATTCCATAGATGTAACATCTGCATTTAATCCATTAGGATTTACTGGAATTGTCTGATAACTTAGCTGATTATTCTTATAAATCATTAAATTGTCAGCTGTTTCTGCGAGAATACAAACAATAGCTCCATCGGGTCTTTTAGCGATTGCATGAATAGCGTCATAAAAATGCTCCTCTTTGTCATAAAATTTTTTAATTACTTCGTAGCTAACAGTAGGAGTATTCGTCTTAATTTTAAGTAATTCATTATTGACACTATCATAGACGACATAGACAGTTCCATTTACAGTTTCTCGATAACGTTCAAAACCAATTATTACTCCAACAAACAAATTGTTTTCATCATCAAAACAAAAGTCCCGAAATTGTCTGTTTGGTAGTAAATCAGGCGGAGTAGGCACATCTATCCATTGTCCATTGGAATATTTCCATAAATTACGTTTACCAAAAGCCCAACTATTTCCAAAGTTATCAAAATGTACTTTGGAATTTACATTTAACTCCAAATTTATATCTTTGGTAATATTAGTCAAGGAGAACGAAGTATCGTTTGTATTCTTTATAAATATTGAAAGTAATCCTTTGTTATTCCAATCAAAACCTAACATCAACAACTTATCTTTGTAAGTGTCAAGTTGTGTAGGAGCAAAATTGCCTAAAACATGATTTTGACTAAATAGATTTAGTGAAGGTAAAAATAAAGTTACCATTAACAAACAAATCATCTGAAATTTTTTCATTGCAACACCCATCCTAATTTTGAACAATATGACATAAAAAGACTAATATAAAATCAATTAAACATATTCACTTCGTGATTAATCATGAAAACCTCTACAATCTTAGCATATATAATACTCCGCCCTATTTACGGAACAATATTAACTAATTTTACTGTCACGGTTCTATTATAGAAACGTCCTTCGGGTAAAGAGTTGGTAGAGTATTCTTGCTCGCCTTTACCTTCGACAAATTGCTGTGGCACTCCAATATATCGCGCTGTTGCGGAAGCTCTTTCCAAAGACAGACGACGATTATAGGCGGCATCTCCAAGGAAATCTGTACTGCCTTCAATGCTCACATTTGTTGTGGAAGTAATATTTTCTTGAATAACATCTGCAATACGACGATGATTATCCGAAAGCTCGGATTTATCGAAATCAAATAAAATAAGCCGATATGTTTCCACTGTTTTTCGTGAACTCATTGTTTGTTTTTTCTGCTGAACAATAATTTTTTTATATACTTTTTGTGACATATCATCATTGTTTATTGCAAACGTAATTGCCTTGTTTTTCTCTATCAAGTGATAATCATCTGTTGCTTTCCAAGCAATAGTATCGGCTGAATTGTATCGTTCATAACGCACACAATTATCGAGATTTAGTGTATTGTCGCCACAAATTTGCAATGTATATCCCTTCATCAGAGGATTGTGGACAATTGCATACACAATGGGTGGCGAGGTTTCATACACCGTGTCATTGGCAATAAATGGAGCGGTAATTTCCGGTATGTCCGAGACAATTTCCACACGACGATTTTCTTCATCTGAGGCGGCTTTATTTGCGTCATTTGTTCGCGAATAATTCATGGGTAATAATCGAGATTCCACTGTTATTCTTTTACTGTCAATCCCCCATGTTTCTGTTAAATATTTTTGTATGGACAGAGCACGGTTTTTTGCGAGTGAGATATTGCCTTTTTCGCCATTATTATCGGACACACATCCGACGAGCGTGATTTTTGCTTTAGGATAATCTTTCAGTCTTTTCCCGACTATATTGAGCAAAGAATAATATGTATCAAGAATATTGAGCCGAGAAAGATTTTCTAATGTGAATTTTTTTGTATTTTCTCTTGTCAACAATGTATAACGAGAGGCTATTTCGGAAGAGTTTTTATCGAAAAAAATATAATGCAACAAGGGTTTAATTTCCCTCGAAAAATATGTATCATAAATAATGGTGTCAGTTGGTGTTTCTTTGTTGATAGAGCTATATGTCTGAATACTATATTCAGGATTGATTTTTGGTGTCTGTGGTGATTGTGTGACAATAGGAAGTGGCTTTGGTTGAGTGGTGCTGTCCGCAGGAGGAGCAATTATACGGGTATCCATAGGAGGAGTAGCAAATTTGAGTGCAATACCAAAGCGCAGAGAATTATATTTCCATGACAAATCCGTAGTAAGATTTTGAAGACCAAGAGAATAAAATAATTCGGGTGACAACAATAATGTGCGAACTTTATTAAGAGGAAACTCCATGCTTGCACCGAACATAAGACTATTTTGTATATTCACAATATTCGCAAGGTCGCCTTGACGTTCATTACGTACTTTTTGATTATTCTCCACAAACACAAAGCCCGGTTGTTCTATGGTTTCATTTTGAATAAACGAAATTTTGTTAAGATATGCTATTCGCATACCGGTAAATAGCCGCATTCCTCTGACAGGATTATATGAAACCAATGGCTCGAAACCAATAGAAGCTAATGAAGCATTGATTGTGTGGAGTATAGTGGCTTGCTGCACAAGACGATTCGCCGCTATGTCAAAAACCGGTTTATTTTCTTTTGTTTGTAATTCGCCGCTCATATCTGTATAAGAAGCGCGTAACGATAATCCAAATCTGTTCGACACAGGAAATTCATATAATCCACCTATGCTAAATTGATTGCCGGAACCACTTTCAAAACGCTGACAACAATTATCTATATTGGGTAATTGTTGAAAATCCGCACTATGAATATTGATAGTAAAATGTGTAAACACACCAAAGCGTTCACGTTGATTATCCGCTATTGTTTGCGCAATACATGCATAACTAAGAAAAAAGAAAAACACCAAGACATACTTTATGAGCATAGTATTACCATTTCAGGAAAGTAGTGATAACGCTTTCATTTTTTGTGCGCAAAAGAGCATAATAATATCCCGAAGCCAAAGGCGGCACCGCAATCGAATATTCATATTCACCGGATTCAAGATGTCCTACATTTTTTCTCACAATAATATCACCTATCATATTTGTTATCAATAGCTCGGGAGATGATGGTTCTGTTAATGCAAAAGAAAGCAGAATATCATTGTCGTGAATATCTTTTTCTTTGACTTCCAGTTTTGTGGTACGTGCATTAGTAAGCAACCGTTTACCGCCTGCCTCACAAATATCAGAAAAAACGATTGACAAAGAATCATTGCGAATAATAAACGGACATCCATCTTTAAAAAACAATGTGTCCACAGTAAAATCAGTTCTATCATTATCACCGAATAATGTTAAAAATGAAAACACTATTAAGGTATCGCTATTATTTGTTCGTACACCTTGAAATTCAATACTGCGCCGTTTGCTCTCTTTATCAACATTACCCATCGGAGTACCGATACGAGGATATAATAGTGATGCATTAAATGATACTTTGCCAAAAAATTCACGGGGTATTTCTTCTTTTTGTAATTCCTTGTACGATACAATCAGAGGTATAGTTAATCGGCGACCCGTCAAAACCGTCATAGTTTTTTGTCCCGTATTAATGGATAATGGTTTTGAACTGTCCGCTCGACCGCATATACCTTCACCAATCAAAAAAAGATAAACATAATTTTGCTGTGGATTTATACCTTCTCCAATAAAATTAATACGTACTCTTGAACTGACACGCCCAATGTCTTCGGGTGTGAATCTAATATTCAATGTCTGAAATTTTTGGGGCGATAAAGTAATTACCGTATCACCGCCTAAAATTGAAAAATACTCTTTTCCAATATCCGGTATTGTTGTCGAAAAGATTTCTACTGGGCTTGAAGAAATATTTGTTAATGAAGGGGTGATAATTGAATCTTTTGATGTACCAACGGAAATTGCACCAAAATCAATCACAGTATTATTAAGTTGTACTCGTTGATCTATTCCTAAGCCTGTAAGGGGTATATCATAAAACTGTGATGCTACATAAAATCGAAGAAAAGCATTTTTTACTCCCGATGATTGTGGTCGGAACTGCACCTCCATTGAACGACACGATGGATTACTTTCGGAAAAATCACCTTTTATACCCGACACCAAGCGAAAATTATTTTCATTATCATTGCGTAACTCAACAGAATCCAGAACACCGATATATTGTGGAATTTGGGTCATACAAAGGACATTAAGACAGACAGAATCTTTTACATTACCGACATAAAGTGCTCCCATATCAATCGCTGAGGAGGTCGTAATTTGCGGTACAATAATTGTCCATACATTATCGGACATATCTTCTTGCAGAACGACATCTTTCAGCGTCCATATCAGAGCATTTCCATTTGTATAGGTAGCAATAATTCTACTTCCAAAAATATCCCAACGCACACTGTTTGCTGTTGCTTGTATGCGATCTAATCGTCGTTCGATTGCCATTGTTGAACCATTAAGAATAGCGATTTCGCCTGAATTAAAAGCAACCGCAACATAATTTCCGTCCGGTGAATATTCTATATCATTAATATTTGACGGAAAGGTAAATGTAGCACCATCGGGATAACGAATAATTCTCCCATTTATCGAGGCAACTAATTGTTCACCATTATTTTTGGGATTTTGAATATATGCGACCTTGCTGTCGCCGCCGGAAAATATCGGATAACATTGTCGGCTTGAATTGAAACTATAATCATTCTCGACAAGACTTACGGCACTGTTACAAGCAGAGTTATCTTGACTTGCTGTTAATAGTGTAAATGATTTCCCATTTGTTTCTTTCTTAAAATCCGCAATTGTGAGTCTGTGTATTGTATTTGTATGCGAAGTAGGTATTTCATTATAAATACCATATTGCTGAACAGAGGAAATAATTATTTTATTATTCATACCTGTCGAAATATAAGATAAACCGTCCGTTGTAAATACTCCTGATGTAATATTTACAGATGAAGGTGAATCATCAAAATATCGTATGGGCGTATATGTATCGCTTTCAAATAATACTGCTCCACGATTTCCGCCAACGGCAATATGGGTGATGCTATTGCTCCATGCTACGGTTTGCGGTAGAATAAAATCCCTTCGCATCGTTCTTGTGGGTAATGACGATACTATTTGTTTACCCGAAAAAGAATCCCATATACGCAGAGTGGAATCTAATCCGACGGTGGCTGCTCGCACTCCATCAGGGCTAAAACATCCTTCCATAACATTATTTCTATGCCCAATAAGTACTATAACACTATCGGGTGATTTTATATTTACTAATTGTGCTCTCAATAAACATTGTGTACTTGGTGTTGGCGGTACTTTCCACGCATAGGAAAATCCCGATGTTCTATTGATAACCGATAACCATGTTTGCCCATTATCCGTTGAATAATCAAGACGTACTGTATCATCGGGCATAACTCCGCTCCATTCAAGAAAAGTCGTATCTCCGGCAATAAAGCGTTCGCCGCCATTAGGATTTTTTACTGTTATTTTTATATCTTTTTTTCTCTTTCCGGGGAAACCACCTGTCGCATAAAGAATACTTTGCTTACATATATTGCCTTGAATGATAATTTGATCAAAAAGTAAACTTGAGTCCTGTGGGGTAAATTGTATGGCGAATGATTTTGTATCGCCCTTTTGTAATTTCCAAGGAAATGGTGCTGATGGATTTATAACAAACACATTATTATTAACAGTAATATTATTTATCTCAACATTATTGGACATTGCTGTAATTTCAACAGTTTTACTATCAGTATTACCCGGCGAAGTCGTTGCAAATTTTACAATCAAATCTGAAAATGTAATCGTGGGTAAATATTCGTCCGGTATATTATATACAATGGTATCGCTTACTCCTAAAGCATTGTACGAGACAATGGCTGTTCGTTCATTCGTACAAGACACATCAGAATCCCATTCAATGCGGCATGGTACATTATTGACCGCAATATCATAAATATATTTGTAGGCATCAATAAGCTGAGTTTCTGACAGAACATTTTCAAACCACAGACCATTTGTTTTTTCTGCAATATTTTTAAGAGCATCGGGCAATGAAAAACGTACTCCGACACAAAATACAGTGATTTGTTCTTTTTGTGCCTCTTGTAATACAGCATCAGCGTCCACGCCACCTTGTCCGTCGGTTAAAAATATCAGTATTCTTTTATGTTTTGCACGATTAATTATCTTCAATCCTGCACCAATACCACTAATAAATCCGCTATTATAATCTGTACCTCCCGAAGGTGATAAACTATTTATCGCATCTTCCAACTTTTGTTTATTATTCGTAAAATCCTGATTAATATAGGAATTGTGATCAAAGCTGGTCACAGCACATTCCGAACCGTCATTTGCTTGAGATTGTATCCACCACTTACCCGCAATTTTCGCTAATGCCATATTCGTGGGATCGCCGACTGCCATTGAACCGGAAATATCCATGACGAGAACAGAGGAAATTCTTTCAATAATTCTTTCGGATGGACATTCAATAAGGCGCACATTTCTATTAATTCCATTTTCTACAACACGAATATCCGATGGGATAATAGAGGATAACTGTACATTATTCTGATTTCTTATACTTAGCGAAGCAGAAATAACAGGTATTTTATCTGCTTGAACCGAATAGATATTTAATGATTGAGAATATGCACTATTCTGAAAGCAGCAAATCAGCGCACAACAGATATATAATCCGAATAGTTTTTGGGATAATTGGTACATACACGATTCCTCTCAACAAATAATTAATGGATAACAGAAAATGGTAATGTATAATGCGTTCCTTCGGTATATATCGTTACAAAATATAATCCCGATGAATATGACTGTATATCAACAGTATGAAGCAATTGACTATCGGGTGAAATATGACAATCTATTCTCGTCATTTCTCTGCCCATATTATCCGTAATGACTATTGTATGAATCGTTTTTTCCGGTTGCGGGGAATACAAAGTAAGAGTTGTCGAAGCAGGATTAGGATATACAACAATATCAGAGGAATAATCAGAAAAATATTCTTCAACATTGACAGTGTTTTTAGGTAGCCATAGAGCAAAATTCGAGGAATAATTCATACCGGCTCTTTGGAATCCGCCGCTCACAAACACAGAATCATTTCTTGCCACAATATTCGTAACACTTTTATCTGTGCCGCTGCCCATTTGATTCCATCGTTGTTCTTTGATATCCCAATACGCTATATTTTGTGTCTCACTATTACCGGCTGCCTTAAATGTACCACCGACATAGAGTTTACCATTATCAGCTTGAATATCATTAATAAATGTACCCCAATTTGAAACTAAACCGCCTTGCATATCCGACCATTGCATTCCATCCCATTGCATAATATTATTCATAAATATACCATTCACTCTTGAAAATGCTCCTGCTGCATAGACAGTATTACCGACAATTTCAATATCCACAACGGGTACTACTCCATTTGCACTGAATATATCGGTTGAAATCCATTGCGTTCCATCCCATATAGCCACGCCTGTCATGGCTTTACCGCCACAAGCATCGAATTGCCCGGCTATAATAATTCTGCCATCAGATAATTTTTTTATTGCTTGTACTTTGGGTACATAATATGTCGAATTAATCGAAATTCCTCCTCCGAGCTCATGCCATTGATTGCCATCCCAACGAGCAATATGATTCACTTTTTTTCCGCCTACTTCTGTAAATGTTCCCCCGATATAAAGGTCATTTCCATCCACAAAAAAACAATCAACCGATAAATATGTATTGGCAGAACCCGAACCTAATGATACCGCACCTGTGACTCCTCCTTGAAATTCTTTACATTGTGATTTATCATATTCCGCAATGCAAGATGCATTCACACCGGCAATTCCGGCAAAATCACCACCAATAAGCAAAGTGTTTTTATATTCTGTTATTGTTGATAAATATCCCGCAACAGATTGTAATTGACTTACTTTTCTATTGATGATTCCGCCCTGAATACCTGTACCCAGCGCAGACCATATACCATTTTTCCACTCTGCCAAACCATTAACGCGCGTATTGCTCCCATAAATAAAATTGCCCATTGCGATAATAGTATTATTGACCGAAAAAACTTTTGTTGTTGATTGAAAACTGTTTTCTCGTCCATAAAGTCCATTGAGAGCTTTACTTGAAAATGCTTCCCAACGCTGAGTACCAATATTATATAAACCAATATTATTGACATATTGCCCACCGGCTTCATTAAATCTTCCTCCCACAATAACTTTATCTTCATCACATGCGAGGGCTTCTATATATTTATTGTTTCCTATATCAGAAATACCACTTCCCAAAGCACTCCATCTATTGGTCATACTATTCCAAATAGCTATACCTTTTGCACTAATCCCATCAACTTCTTCTAAGTTAGCAAAAGCAACAATAAGATTAGTAGAATTTGATATTAGTTGAATGCCTCCTAAAATTTGAGTTTGAGAGGTAAATTTTCCGAATGTTTTTACGGGGTCTGTCCAAGTTTTTCCATCATAATAGAGTAATTCCGGAATATTTTTTTTCGCAGTAGTATTCAGAATAATCTCATTCCAGTACCAATTACCCGTTACAAAGAGTTTTTCGCCGACAATAGCAAATCCTGTAACAGAATTTTGCCATGAATATCCGATAGAAATTTGTGGTGCATCTGACCATGTAAGTCCATCCCATACTGCAATTTTTGCTTTTGCAGTATCTGCATCCGCCGCAATAAAACTACCGCCAACCCACAAATTATCTTTATAAACGATAAGTGCATTCACATACCCGCCATAAACACCTTTGCCAAGATTTTGCCATTCATTCCCTGTCCAACGGCAAATACCATTGACCGTTTTTCCATTTGCAACAACAAAATCACCTGCAACATATAATTGATTTTTATATTCACAAATTGAGGAAATAGGACCGGGAAGACCTGTACCTATATTTTCCCATAATTTTGTTTTTGTATTCCACAAAGCGATATTATTGGCTTTACTATCACCTGCTTCGGTAAACTCCCCACCAACAACAAGATAATCACCCCATTTATAGAGAACAGTCACTATACCATTTATTCCTGTGCCTAATTGTTCCCATTTGCCGACTTGGGTATCCCATAATGCTATATTATTACCGGCATTGGTAAATGCTCCACCCACGTAAATTTTTGTTCCATCAATCAATGTCGCCTTTACGGGAGGGTCTTGAGAATTGTTAGTTTGAAGCGCATCAATACCCGGCGCACCAAATTTATCATCCCAACGATAGTCTTCGGGGTGCTGAGCAAACAAGATAATACTATGAAAAAGTAAAATTATCAGACAAAGTATTTTCATATAGTTTCTTTCTTTGATTGAAATTAATGAATAACAGAAAATGGTAAACTTATGCTATTGTTAGCTTTTAGAAATGTAAGGTAATATAGACCTGATGAAAAATGTTCAGTGGATATCTGAGTTTCTTCAATCACTTCATTTTTTGATAATGGATAGAATTTTTCTATTGTTTTTCCTAAATAATCACTTATGACTATTGAATGAATGTTTGTATTATCATATCGTATTTTCATAATGTTATCAGCCGGATTAGGAATGATTTCATAGATTTCACTTTTTTTGTATTCAGTGTTAGATTCTACTGATGAGTATAAAACAGGTCTCCAACAAGCAATATTTGATGAGTGTTTATTCCCTGCAAAGTTAAATTCTCCTCCGAAATAGACAGTATCATCAACAAATGCAATGGTATTAATCAGAGAATTGGGAATGCCTGTACCCAATGATGACCATTTTTTTGTATTAAAGTCATACGATGCCACATTATTACATTGTATATTTGCAAGACTGTCAAACACACCAACAACATAGAGTATATTGTTACGAAAACCAATATGTCTTATATAATTAGTACTATTTGATAATGTATCTATAAATTTGAATACACTATCTTCAACAATAGCTATACCATTTTTTACTCTATCATTTTCATCCGGCATTATTCCACCTACTATTATTTTCCCCTCAGAGGACACACATACTGATCGAATAAAGGAGGAATTTTGTATAGAATAACTTATTACAGGATACCATTTTTTCCCGTCCCATCGTGCAATTCCGGGGCATGGAATACTATCAACTTCTCTAAAATTTCCTACAACAATCAGATGTTTGTTTGAATCTAATGCTAATTTATTAATTACCCCACCATTTGATGCTACTTTTGTTATACCGTTACCCATAGCTTTCCATGATTTAGAATCCCACATTGCAATCGCATTTACTTGAATGGTATCAGCTTGTTGAAAGTTTCCGGTTACATATACATTACTCTTATCTACTATAACATCTGTCACATAACTTGGTGCAAAAAAAATTTGAGATTGGACATAACTATTTTTTAATCCCACTCCCATACATGTTAGAGTATTATCTTCATACTCCATGATTGCATCGCATTTGACATTGTCTAATGTCTCAAACAGTCCTCCAAGAATGAGTTTTGATCCATAACGCGCATACTGACTGAGTCCTTTACGTGTTAAGAGTGCCCTAGTACGTCCATCATTTGGATTATACTCATTACTGATAATACCTTTACCAAGAGATTGCCATGATTTCCCATTCCATTTTCCCATTTTATTTATTCTCGTATTCCCTGCAAAATTTACATCACCAACAGCAATTAATGAATTTCCTTCAGCAAATACAGAAACTGTTCCCGCAAAGTTTATTTTTAGACCCTTGTTGTATTGTGTTCTGAATTCTTCCCACGATTGGGAAGAATTATTATAATATCCAATATTATTCAGAAATGTTGTACCTATATTTTCAAATCGTCCTGCGACATAGACTCTGTTGTTCTCTATTAAGATTCTACTGATAAATTCATCACTATACTCTCTTTTTGCAATTCCACTTCCAAGTGCTGACCATCTCTTTGTTTGAAGAGAGTATTTCGCTATGCCCGAAACATCAATGTTATTGATTGAAGTGAATTGTCCTGTTGCATAGATTTCATCACCATCTATATAAACATGTTTGATTTCGTTGCTGCCATTATACGTTATTTTTTCTACAATATTTTGCCATGATTTTCCATCAAAGAGTAATATACCGTTACTATTTTTACCAATAGAGTCCCTGATTTTATAACGCTTCATTGCGCCATATATACATAGATATTCAGATGTTGCTATCATGTCTCCTATTGTTACTGGCGTAAAAACATTAGTAAATGGTATTGAGTCAAACAAAGGTATCCATTTGTCATTCCTGTAAACACTGATTCCATAATTAAGTGTGCCATTAGGGTTAATCATATATAATTCTCCTTTGTACTCTCGGGGAATTAAACTGGGCATAATCGTAGTATTGAACGATACATCTTCCCACGCACCTGAATGAAAGTTAGCTAAGTCTTTTATGCCTTTATTTTTAATTGTAAAATTTCCTTTTACAATAATAGAGTTACGCAACTTCCTAATTTCAAAAATTTTACCGACAAAGTTGGTATCTGTGTACCATCTCTTTGTTTTCATATCAATGTATGCAAAATTCTTTGCTTGTATGTTACCGATATAAGAAAAGTTACCCCATACATATACAGTATCATCATTTACAAATACACCTTCTATTGCTTCTCCCGCGGTATATTGCGCATTGCTCAAGTATGCGAAATCTTTCCATTGATTTGTTGCTTTTTCCCAAAAGGCAAGATTAACATACGGTAACAAGAAACGACCACCCGTTATGATATAGTCAGATGTTGCCTGTAGTGTTGCTATTTTATCTGAATTAGCATCAGTGAACGTAATTCCGTCTAACCCAAATTTATCATCCCAACGATAGTCTTCGGGGTGCTGAGCAAACAAGGTACATGTGTGAAGTACCAATAGTGCTAAAGCAGGAACTATGTGTTTCATGTTCGTTTTCTCTCTCATTATGTTATTCTGTATCAATGACACCTGTGCCTGTGTTTTATCACGAAAAGAGTTCTTTATGGGCTGGTTTCACCTCTTCTCTACTGCAATATGCGTAAATTTGTTCGTAACTCGTGATGAAATACAACTTCATGTGTCTTTAGCATCTCATACATGAAATTACTTTACTTCATCGTATGTCATCACTATCAGCATTATGAACAAAGAGACATTACTATCATATACCGATGAAGAATTGCTTGTACTTTTTACAAGTGACCATTCCCTCGCCTCTCATGTGTTTGGTGAAATCTATGACCGTCACCGCAACCGCGTCTATGCGTATGCACTCCGCATTACAGCCAACAAAGACGATGCGCGTGATATTTTGCAGGAAACTTTTATCAAATTGTATCAAGCATTACAATCTACCACCATTGCCAATATAGGAGCTTATACTTTGGTGACGGCACGTAATCTCTGCTTAAATAATAAAAGAACACGTAAACATTTTGAACCGCTGACAGAACAAAGTGCTATACAAGAATTTTCTCAACACTATGAAAATAAAGATTTGGTCACACAATTATCAAAAGCATTGCAATTTCTTGATATAGACCAAAGGGAAGCATTTGTGCTTCGTTATTATCATAATTTGGAATATGACACTATTGCCGAAATAACTGGGCAAACCATCAATACTGTTCGTAACAGAGTGTGGAGAGCAAAAGAAAAAGTAAAACATCTGCTTGCTCCAATTATCAATGATTTTTTTCTCTGAGTATTATGAGTGATTATCAATATTTAATTCATGAATATCTCGAAGGCAACCTATCTGCCGAATTACAGAATTTCCTTTTTCAAGAGATGTCTGCTAATGAAGAATTACGTCATGAATTATTAACACAAATACAATTACAACAACAAGCCCATAATGATTTTGCGAGTATTAATGCTCCCGATGATGTAAAAGAATCCTTATTTATGGAATTGGGTTTATCCGAACCGACACACACTGCTCCAATCATAGCACCATCATCCGTCCATACGGGTGCAGAATCCTTGATGGGCAATGGCATTGCTATTGTTTCTACTTTATGTCTTGGTGCGCTCATCGGTTGGTATGTTCATTCTTTACAACTTACAGAAATAAAGACACAGAACAAGATTACTGCACAAATGAAAAATACTCCTGCAATTACTGCAATGGAAGTATCTGCCTCCCCATTGACAGCTCAACAAACACAAACGAAGAAAATAAAATCACATTCATTGACAACAATATCCCAACAAAATATTCCTGTTGTGCCGCGTTCTTTATTGTCTGAAAACAATAATCTTCCAGATGAACAAATGATAACAGCATCTACGGAAACAGTTCCTATTCTGGCGGCTCAATCACTTTATCCGAATAATAGTAATAATGACGGATATAATAATCATACTGCTTCGGTTTATGCGCCTCCGTCTATACAACAATTATATTTTGAAGATTATTCGATTATTACCAGATTTTCTACTTTATACCCTTTAGGTAATAATTCTTTTTCGGGACAAGTATTTCAAGTACTCTATGCACTTGAAGATAATAATAGCGTAGGATTAGAATATTCGACAGGAACATTTTCTTCGTCAGTAAGCGAATTATATGATGGTGAAATACGAACAGCACAACAAACACGACAATTTTCAGCATATTCGGTTGCAGCAAGCCATCATATGGATTATGCGGAATTATTGGACATTATTCCCATATCAACGGCTTCCATAGGCAGCACCATTTCAGGCGAACCCATAGCAAGAGTTTCTCTTGGCTTATCATGGACACCCGAACAAAGAGTAGCTCTTAGTGTCGGAACAGATATTGCCACCATAGCATATCGCAAAGCAGGAACATGGCAATCCACAAGTTCTATAAGTCTTATGGGTTCTTTATCAGTACGTTTTTAAATTCAAACAGTGTGTCGAATCAGCCGAAATGGACGGGGTTGATTCCGTATTCAAATCTTATAGGTTTACAAAAAGCCAACCATCACCAAATATTCCCCTCATTGAGGGGTGGCAGACGCAGTCTGACGGGGTGGATTCCGTCTCCAAACCTATAAGGTTTTCAAAACCTTATAGGTTTACGGAACATCGCCCATCGCATCAACCCCATTGTTCTATAATCGTTTAATCCCTATGGGATTTATCCGTTCTGAATTTCAAAATTCCCCTCCGCCGGAGGGGTGTCCGAAGGACGGGGTGGGTTCTCATTCCTCGGTGTCAGACGCAGTCTGACGGGGTGGATGAATGTATTGATTGAAATTTGCCCCTCTTTTTTTCTCCCCGACGGGGAGAATTTTATTATACCTTCCCCGTCGGGGAAGGATGGGATGGGGCTAATCGAAATGCCTCATAGTTTTCAAAGAACGAGGATAGAGTTGCTCTTATCCATATTATTTTTTGACTATTATCACTTCAGGAATATATACCTCCATTCCACAAATACTTTTAACTTCTTCCTTGAAAAACAAAAGCATATCTGAAATTGCTATTCTTGCTGCATGAGTTTTATCTTCAGGAAACAAAATATGTGTGTAGATGTTTTGCCATGGAATTGTTCTTTCTATGGAATACTTAGTAAATACCCATTCCTCATATTGTTCAAGATAATCACAAACGGAAAAATGACTCATACCATAAAGCAAGCCGGAAATATAGCCAAATATATTTTTATGAATATCCTGTATATTATCTCTACCATATTTAATTTTATTATCTTCATATTGTATTGTGTAGGTGGTAAAAATTCTTGGGTCTTTGTCAAGCCAAGAAAGTGTATATATAAGTTTATCATATCGTTTTTGTGCTGATTTGTGAAGGTTTGCCTGTGAACATAAAGAACCAAGATGCATTATGGTACCAAGAAATTTCGAATTTATTTGATGCTCCGTTCTCATAAGTAATACCATTTCTCTTAATATCATTTTGATACTTTTTACCATATCATAATTACATTTTTCTTCTATCATACTCCACCACGCCAAACTCATGGGTATATTGTACTTAGCACGATACCAGTATTGCATTTTTTCAAAATATGGGATATCTGATACATATTCTAACCCACTTAAGTACGCTACAGTAAATGAAGCTATTTGATGATATGTTATTTCATCGTCCCAATGGAAAAACCGTTTGGGATTTTTCTTTATTTCTTCCCAAAATTCTTCTATTTCCCAAAATTCTTTAGTCACACTCTCATCTCCATTTTATTTTTTTATAATTTTATCAAATTGTAGCTCAAGTCCGCTCGCTTCTATACGTTTAATATAAAGTTCATAACTTTGTCCTTTTAATCCTGTCAATTCATCATAAACCATATCTCCATCTTTTACAAATACATGATCATTCCATTTTGTCGCCACCCCATCTACTTGTAAAGTAGAACGACCACCTCCTGTAACTTGTATTATTTCTCCTCTACCCAACTTTTTTTGAATTCTCTTTGCAGCGTTTTCACAACCACCCGCTAAAAGTTCTGATACTGGTCTTCCATTTTGCGTCAAAGGGCGTGCCTGTTTTACGGTAGTAGCAACGATTGCCGCCACTCCGGTAGTCGCTGCAATAAAACTTCCTTGTTCGGCAAATGATTCTGCCATCAACGTGCCGGGCGACATAGCATATCCAGCCCCTGCTGCTCTTGAAATTGCGGACATAACCGAGGCACCGTAATCACCGGCTTCCATAGGCAGCACCATTTTAGGCGAGCCCATAGCAAGAGTTTCTCTTGGTTTATCATGGACACCCGAACAAAGAGTAGCTCTTAGTTTCGGGACAGATATTGCCACCATAGCATATCGCAAAGCAGGAACATGGCAATCCACAAGTTCTATAAGTCTTATGGGTTCTTTATCAGTACGTTTTTAAATTCAAACAGTGTGTCGAATCAGCCGAAATGGACGGGGTTGATTCCGTATTCAAATCTTATAGGTTTATGAAAAGCCAACCATCACCAAAATTCCCCTCATTGAGGGGTGGCAGACGCAGTCTGACGGGGTGGATTATGTAACCAAACCGCGTCCCGCTTTTTTCGCCTTCCCCGTCGGGGAAGGATGGGATGGGGCTCATCGAAATGCGGTCATTGAGCCTGTCGAAATGCCTCATAGTTTTCAAAGAACGGAGATTTTGAAAGAGTTAGTCTATCAAAGTTATTACCCCTTAGCTGCAACCAAAACTCGTTATCTATTTCCAATACCAAAGGAATATCCAAATTAGGTGTTTCATAATCCTTTCTATAGTTGTACAGCCATAAATACCAATAAATTATTATCTAAAAAATATTTTTTCAAAGCATTTGTTCTAATTTTAGCTTTGATGTTGTATTGCAGGTAATTCCAAATCACTTGTAAATAATTTTTACTTTCTATCTCTTCAACGAGGATAGTATTTTTATTATTGTAAAAGTCTAAAATAATTACTTACATAATTATCTTCAACTACCTAAGGTTCCTATTAAAAAAAATTTGCAATTCTCCTTCAACTTACTTTCCTCAAAATTTTTGTTATAATTATCTAAAAAAAGACCCCCATTTACATCTATTTCCTTAGTCGCTATATTTTCAAAATTCTCATCCTTTAGCCGTGGGGATAAAATCAAAATATCTCCACTTACACCTTCAAAATTTAATAAATAGTTAGCTTTAAAGACCAAAAGATAACTATTAACTATTGACAATATTATTCCTCGAATAATATTCTTTCCGTCAGGACTTTCCAAATCCCAAGGTTCAGCTGTCGTAATTATATACGTTTTTTTATTGTCCATTGTATCTATCTTAAGGGTTGCCAATTAATCAATCTAACTTTTACAGGGTCTGTAGTCATAAATTCAGCACCATTGCCAGGCATACCAAAATCTGGCAAAACTTTTGACCCATTAAGTCTCATTGTAGGATTATTTAAAATTTCAAACTCAACTCGTAATGTAGGGGTTGTTGGCAAAGACAATCTTTGTTGAGCATGGGCTCCTGATTTATATAAATCTTTAGTGAAATATGTTTTTCCAGGATTTCCTCCTCTTAACATTCCCGACTGTTGTATTGCCTTCAATTCCCCCTCTGTCATATATCTAAATCCTATTGTTCCCCCTTCCTTACCAACAACCTCCGCGACATCATCAGCGGCTGCCACCGCCACATTATCAACGGCTTTTACTACACCTTTTCCCGATTTCGCTAATCTTGTTAGTCCTCCTATCGGGAATAAATCCATGTAAAGACTAAAAAAACCTGCTTGGACTTCATTGTCATTGGCATAACTACCATCAAGATGCGTAGCAGAGCGATTTACAGGTTATATCAAAGTCATTTTAAGAATTATAGTTGATTTACATTTATTCGCTACTTCACAAATAGTGAAGTTTGTTCTTGGAAATATTGCATCAAAAAATTTTAGCCTCACAAAAATTAATTAAAATATTTCAAAAATATAAAATAATATTTTAATTAGCAAATTCATTTTATACTTGATATTTTTCTTTTACTTCAAGTATAGACAAATTTTTTAATACTGGAGCACCTCCACCGTGGATTTCGCTCTCGGGATATGATAATTCCCAATAGCGTTTATCTTCAGGGTCCTGATATAATTTTTTCCAACCACTTTCATCTTCACTTATTTCTATTAGATAACAAGAAGTAAGGTTTTCTATTCGTACACTAATATTATCAGCTTTTATTGAATTGCCTACAAGCTCCCAACTTCCTCGCAATTCTATTTCTTTAGGTTTTAGTTTCATCATCGTTCAATTCTAATTGTTGAACCATCAGGAATAAGTTGATTCGGGAGAGTAAATTCTCTTGCTCCACCTGCCGTTCTACCAAAACCTACAAAGCCAGGATTTGTGCGATTTATTGGGGAACTTAAACCCATATGAGGAGTGTTAAACTCAATTATTGTAAATCCAGAACTGCTATTTGGAATGGTCAATCGTTCTGCTATCTGGTTTGCGTTTAGTCCCGCTATATCATCTGCTGCGGTAACAAACACATCTGCCGCACCCGGGGCACCTAATGTTTTACTACTAACGCTTGCAGGAATTACTCTGGCTAATCACGTAGGTACTGGATTTGTTACTAGCTCTTTTCCTGCACCCGCAGGAGTAAACGGATTTGAGACACCCGGTCCGTCACCAAGCATGAGATCAACAACAAACTCTTTTGTTTCTGGTTTCGAAGCGATGTTATAAACATATGGAATATATGGCACCCCTCTTGCTACAATTGGAGTTAAAGCAAGACCTACTCCCTTCACGGCAACTACACCGACAAACGGTGCAGCGAAACCACCTAATAAAACATAAGGTCCATTATCCGCTATCTGATTTGCGATTTTTAAACGTAATTGGCTATATTCATTATCTGTGTATGGGGTAAACTCTCTGTAACTATCATATTGTCTATCATAATATTGAAAAGTATATATTCCACTTCTTCCGGCATAACGTACATCATTTCCCATCCAGTTCAGATAATTCCACCCATCATACCCCTGTTCACTCCGTGCCCCAACAATATCACTCTCAGTACTATTCGTTAACCCAATAGGAGGGGGTCTAACAACGACTTCAGGGACTGTGCCGGGATTCTCTTCTGTACCTTTCCCTGTATTAGTGTTACCCGGTTTAGCTCCCTCCTCCTCATTCAACCCCTGCGGGTCGCTGAATAAAATAGGATTGCCTGCCATAGCCGAGTAGGGGCTTTCCCATGGCTGAAACACAGGGTCGGGAGTGAGCCATTGCCCCAAGCGCGGGTCATAAAGACGGAATTCCGTATTCAATAGATTTGCTTCGCCGGGTTTGGCTTTCGCGCCTGTGGAAGCAATTTCCGAGCTTACTGCATCGCCGCGGTCTTCTTCTTCCATGCCATTATAGCCATAGCGATAATCCGCCCCCGCGCTTGCCACTCTGCCCGCTTGAGCCATGCCATAAGGATAGTATTGAGCTGACATTGCAATATCCGGCTTGGCTTCATCGCTGCCATTGACTCTTTTGCGATCGGTAATCACCACACGTACATTACCCGTTTGATCTGTCAGCTCATAGAGCTTTTTATTGATAAAACGATCATAGACTCTTACATTATTGGCAATTGGGGTATTGCCATGTGGTTTGTCTGTTGCTCCAAAACGCCACATCCCTATTCTGCCCGGCGCATTGATAGGAGCTTCACTAAGATATATCCGGTCAGTGTGTATTTGGATATAGACAGAGGATACATCACACGTAGTGCCTGACAAAGTGATGGCTATCATATACTTTATGAAAAGTCTGACAATGATAGAGCCACTACTGCTGTAAGTTTATACTTTACAATATTTTATTCTATCATCAAGAGGTAGATGATGTGAACACAAATATCAAAAACCAATTATTTGTTTGGTTAATAAAGACAACCAATCAAATGATTAGTATAAATATCATTTCTCCATTTTCTATCGTAACCGAATAGGATGAAGTCTTGTGTAAACAAAAAATAATGGCGATACAAAAGGGGTTTGTATAGGTCAAAGTGGCGAAATTTGTCAAAAAACGCCACTTTTTTCAAATTTTGACGCTATTGTTCGACTATTGTGCGCAGTAAGAAACCACAAAAGCAGCAATAAAGTAATTTCGCGCCGCTCCAAGTGGGAGAAAGTGGGGGAATCAATCAATGTTTTGCTATCTGTGGGGGAAAAAGGGACATTGGATTTGATTTCGGGCATGCAGAGCAAAAAGAGGAACAAGAATTGATGTAATGCTAAGCAAAGTTATTCAAGACTATGTCATTTTTCAAGGGTCAGGAAACATTTTCGCTCGATAATAAAGGGCGCGTGAACATACCGGCAAAGATGCGTAAAGCACTTTCACCGGATGCGAACGATACATTTGTGCTGACTCGGGGGACTGATAAATGTATAGTTGCTTATCCATTGAATGAATGGAAAAAGTATGAAGAACGCTATATGGGTATGAATCAATTCGATGAAGAAAACCGCTTTTTCCTACGGACAATCTTGGCATGGTGCGAAGAGGTGGAGATTGATGCACAACAGCGTATCACAATAGGCAAGCGTTATCTGGACTTTGCTTCGTTGGAAGGGAAAGTCACCGTTGTCGGGATGATTGATCATATTGAATTTTGGAATCCCGATGAATTTGAACGGTATCTCAATGGTCATGGTGATCAGTATGAGCAGATAGCCGCCAAAGTGATGCAATCATAGTTCGGCAAAGCGTGTGAACAGCAAACGTCATATCCGTCGAGACCGATCACGTGAAGAGCAGTATGATTATCATCTGCCGGTGATGCGTGATATTATTTGTGATTATGTTGTGTGGAAAAAAGATGGTATTTATGTGGACGGTACTCTGGGGGGAGGAGGTCACACAGGAGCCATTGTGGAGCGTTTATCCGAAGAGGGGCGATTGTATTCCTTTGATGCCGATAAGGAGGCAATTCGCCATTGCTCGGAGCGTTTTGCAGAAGAAATAAACAAAGGGCGATTAACGCTCATACATGACAATTTCATTCGGGCATGCAGCATAGAGGAACTTCGGGGGAAGGCATCCGGTCTGCTGCTGGATTTGGGCGTGTCGTCCAAGCAATTGGATAGCGCTCAGCGCGGCATAAGCCACCGCGTCAATGCACCATTGGATATGCGTTTCGGCGATGAAGGTGAGTGTACGGCAGCAGACATCCTGAATGAATGGAAAGAGGAGGACATAGAACGTATTATGCGGGTCTTCGGTGAAGAGCCCTTTTCGCGAGCAATGGCGCGACGCATTATTCAAAGGCGTCGTGCCGCTCCTCTTCGTACTACATTTGATTTGCGCGATGTGGCAGCATCGCTCATCCCACCACATATATTATCCAAATCGCTTGCTCGAATTTTTCAGGCATTTCGTATAGCCGTCAATGATGAATTATCAATCTTAGAGCAAATGTTGCGCGGATTCATTCCTTTTTTGGAATCCCATGGGCGCATTGTTATTATGTCATATCATTCCCTTGAAGATCGTATCGTCAAAAATGTATTCCGTGATTTTTCTCGCAATACTGATGATATACCCGCTATGGTCAATATTCTGACATCGAAACCATTGGAAGCAGATGAAGAAGAAATTATGCGCAATCCTCGCGCTCGCAGTGTGAAAATACGTGTTGCAGAAAAAAAGTAAAGAAATCTCGCTACAATGCACCGACTATTTGTAGTCCAATAATCAATATATCGTGGGAAAGAAAGTATTTCTCACCGCTTCATCGAATAAACTTTCGTAATTTTCGCTTTCTGATTGTGTTCTTGTTTTTCATGATGTTCAACAAGTATGCTCCAATGGTGCATAAAAAACACTCCTCACAAATTCACATAGATATTTACAATTGATTTACGACTACTGTATGGAGGTACTATGAATATTCTTCTTATTGGTTCGGGTGGCAGAGAACATGCACTTGCTTGGGCAATGCGCACCAAATCCTCGTTTATGCGTGGATTGTATGCAGCCCCGGGTAATCCCGGCATATTCGAAGTGGCTCGCCATACTGATATCGAAGATATTAATGACCATGACCAAATTATTCAATTTTGTCAGCGTTTGATGATTGACCTTGTAGTTGTAGGACCAGAGCAACCCTTGGCTCTTGGTTTGGCTGATAATTTACGCTCGGCAGGTATTTTTACTTTCGGTCCTTCACGCGCCGCTGCACGTATTGAGTCGTCCAAAGCTTTTGCAAAGGACATGATGCGTAAATATAATATTCCCACTGCGGCTTATAAGCATTTTGATCACACACAAGTGCATGATGCTTTGGCATATATAGACAATTTCTCCAAACCCCCTGTTATTAAAGCAGATGGATTGGCTGCAGGCAAAGGTGTGATTGTGCCTCGCACCCATGAAGAAGCAAAAAATGCTGTATTGGAAATGTTTGGCGGTGCTTTCGGAAAAGCGGGTGCAGCAGTTGTGATAGAAGAATTTATGGAAGGCGAAGAAGCATCGGTTTTTGCTATTTGTGACGGTACTAATTTTATTACTCTTGCCCCTGCCCAAGATCATAAAAGAATAGGCGATGGCGATACCGGAAAAAATACGGGAGGCATGGGTGCTTATGCTCCTGCTGATGCTTTAGTGACACCTGAGATTATGGACAAAGTAAAAAAACGCATTATTCAGCCACTGTTAGACGGTATGCGTGCAGAAAAAACACCTTTTATAGGTTGTCTGTTTTGTGGACTTATGATTCATAATGGTGAGCCGCGTGTTGTCGAATTTAATGCCCGTTTCGGCGATCCTGAAACACAGGCAGTCCTGTCGGTTTTTGAGGGCGATTTTGTGCGTCTTTTAAGTAGTGCAGCGCGTGGCGAAATAGATAAAAGCGCTGTACGTTCTTCAACCAATGGTTATTGTTGCAATGTTGTTCTTGCCGCAGAAGGGTATCCCGACACCTATAATAAGGGTATGCGGATTTCGGGAATTGAAGAAGCACGCGCCATGAATGCACGTATATTCCATTCGGGTACGGCACGCGATGAAAATAAAGAACTAATTGCTAATGGTGGCAGGGTATTGGGCGTATGTGGCTCAGGCGATACACTCGAAAAAGCCATCAATATCGCATACCAAGCAATACCATATATTGAATTTGAAGGAAAAGTATTTCGGAAGGATATTGGTCAAAAAGGACTTCGTTATACTTAAATTATAATCACCGAGTAATCTATTGTAGAATAAAACTATTATGATGAAAATTATTGTCACCGGCGGAGCGGGATTTATCGGCTCACATATTGTTGATGCATATTGTGCTTTAGGGCATGATGTTGTCATTCTGGATAATTTTTCGACGGGTAAAAAAGAAAATTGTAATTCAAAAGCACGTATCATCACCATGGATATAACGGCGGATGGTATTCATGACCTTTTTGCACAAGAACGCTTCGATGTTCTTAATCATCATGCGGCACAAATGGATGTTCGTGTTTCCGTCAATGACCCGAAATTTGATGCTACAACCAATATTCTCGGCGGATTAAATTTGTATGAAGCAGCAAAAAATAATGGTGTAAAAAAAATAATATTTTCTTCTTCAGGTGGAACGGTTTATGGTGAACAACAAGAATTTCCGGCTTCCGAAGATCATCCCAAACAACCGCTTTCGCCCTATGGTATTTCTAAACTTGCCAATGAACATTATTTGTATTATTACAAGCAAGAATACGGAATTCCTTCGGTAATATTACGCTATGCCAATATTTATGGTCCGCGCCAAAATCCACATGGTGAAGCAGGGGTTGTGGCTATCTTCACCAATAAATTACTTGCCGGTCAAGAACCTGTTATCAATGGGGATGGTTTACAAACTCGTGATTATGTTTTTGTAAGCGATGTTGTCCAAGCCAATATTCATGCATTATCAGATACAATGGAAGGTGCATTTAATATAGGAACAGAAAAAGAAACAGATGTCGTGACAATTTTCAGACATTTAAATGATATTATTGGCGGCAATTCTCCCGAAAAATACGGCGCTGCTAAACCGGGAGAGCAAAGACGCAGCGTGATCAGTCATAAAAAAATTAAGGAACATTATGGCTGGATGCCAACAGTAAGTTTTCGTGAAGGTTTAGAAAAAACAGTTGAGTTTTTTCGGGCGCAGCTTTAATTTTTATGGCATACAGTCTTCATCAACCCGGATTACTCCAAAGAATATTTGGTAAGTGGCGGCTCAAAGCATTACTGGCTATGTTGGCATTCAGCATGGTTGCAGGGGTGTTGCTTTATACAAATATGTTGGTGAAGGAATTGGTGGAACGCGAACTGAATACTGTTCAATTTTATGCCGGTATTTATGATTATTATTTGAAAAAGCCAAACAGTGATCCCGAAAGTTTTCTTCACAGTATTTACTCTGTGACAAAAACTATTTCATTTCCTCTCATCCTCACCGATGAAAATAATACGCCCAATTTACCATTATCCGAATATTCTTTGAATGTTGCTATTGATACAACATTGTCTGAAGAACAACAAATGCAAAAAATGCGTGAAATTGTTGCAGAAATGAGCAAAGTATATAAGCCCATTGATATCAAAGATCAAGACGGTGTTGTACTTCAGAGGATTTTTTATACCAATTCCGATTTAATACGAAAATTACAGCTTTTACCGTATGTAGAAATTGTGATTGTCGGTGCTTTTGTTATCATTGGTTATATTGCCTTTAGTTATGTGCGCCGCAATGAAGAATCCAATATATGGGTTGGTATGGCAAAAGAAGCTGCGCATCAATTAGGTACACCATTGTCGAGTATTTTGGCTTGGATTGAAATTATGCGACTTAATGCCGATGACCCCGCCTCGGTAGAAGAAACATTACAAGAAATGGAGCATGATGTTGAACGGTTAAATACTATAGCAAATCGTTTTTCAAAAATAGGTAATGACCCGGAAAAACATCATGACGATATAGGAAAAATTATTGAAAATGTCTGTGTCTATTTTGAGCGTCGCGTTCCTCATCTTGGGAAAAAAGTAGTGCTGAAAAGGGAAATTGCCACAGGGTTCATCGTTTCGGTAAATCGTGAATTATTTGAATGGGTAATAGAAAATTTATTAAAAAATGCTGTACAAGCGATTGAATCAAAAAATGGTGAAATTACAATTGCACTTAAATCTGCTTCGCGGGGGAAAATTGTCATCAGTGTAAGCGATAATGGCAAGGGGATGACAAAACAAATAAAAAGACAAATATTTGATCCGGGATTCACAACGAAAAAACGTGGCTGGGGGCTTGGCTTATCTTTATCCAAGAGAATTATTGAACAATATCATAATGGTAAAATATATGTCAAGGAAACAATACCCGGCAAAGGAACAACCTTTATTATTGAGCTAAAAAGAGTTGTCTAAATACTGTTCTTTTACTCATAACCTTTATCACTTATTGTTGTTAAGATATTGTTCATAATATCGTGCTGTATGAAGAAAAAATCGGATTTACCAACGAAAATATGTGCTACATGCGGCAGACCATTTGCTTGGAGAAAAAAATGGGAAAAAGTTTGGCATGAAGTCAAATATTGCAGCGATAAATGCAGGATGAAACGTTCATGAAATCAGCAACTATAGTGTTCCCCCATCAATTATTTGAAGTGCATCCTGCTTGTGCTCAAGGCAGAGATGTGTTTCTCATCGAAGAATATCTTTATTTTTCGCAGTATCGTTTCCACAAGCAAAAAATTGCCTTCCATCGCGCTTCAATGAAGTTTTATGAACATTATTTATCGGAACAATTATATCCTGTTCACTATATAGAAGCTGATGATGAACGTGCGGATTGCCGAAACCTTGTGGAATATTTGAAATATAATAATTTTACAGATATTCATTATGTTGCTGTTACGGATGATTGGTTGGAGCGAAGAATACGGAAATTTGCATCACAATATTCTTTGACATTACATCAATATTCATCGCCATTGTTCTTAAATACCGAAACCGAAAATAGTCTGTATTTTTCAAAGAAAAAGAAATATTTTCAAACAGATTTTTATATACAGCAAAGAAAAAGACTCAATATACTTATTGATGACGATGGTACACCTGCCGGCGGTAAATGGAGTTTTGATGCTGATAATAGAGAAAAATACCCCAAAAAGAAAACACCTCCCATTATTGAGTTTCCTTCTCGTAATACATACTATAAGGAAGCTCAACAATACATCAATGAAAAGTTTCAACATCATTATGGATATTGTCGGGGAGAAATACAATATCCATGCACATTTGAAGACGCGAAACAATGGTTTGAGATATTTTTATCCGAGCGTTTTCATGACTTTGGCGTTTATGAAGATGCAATTGTGGATAAAGAACATTTTCTCCATCATAGTGTTTTAACACCTATGCTCAATGTGGGTTTATTGACTCCTCATTATATTGTAGAACGCACATTGTCATATTGTGAGCGCAATACAGTACCATTAAATTCCGTTGAGGGATTTATCCGACAAATTATTGGCTGGCGTGAATTTATTCGCGGGGTATATGAATGGCGAGGCAGAGAAGAACGAACAAAAAATTTCTGGAAATTTTCCCGAAAAATTCCCGCTTCTTTCTGGGATGGAACGACAGGTATATATCCGATTGACAGTACCATACAAAAAATACTCGAAACAGGGTATTGTCATCATATTGAGCGGCTTATGGTGATTGGTAATTTTATGGTGCTGTGTGAATTTGATCCCGATGAAGTATATCAATGGTTTATGGAAATGTTTATTGATGCGTATGATTGGGTTATGGTGCCTAATGTGTATGGCATGAGTCAATTTGCAGACGGCGGAATTATGTCCACAAAACCATATATCAGCGGCAGTAATTATTTGATGAAAATGAGTAATTATCCCAAAGGTGATTGGCAAAAGACTTGGGACGGATTATTCTGGCGATTTCTTCACACACATCGTGAATTTTTTCTGAAAAATCCTCGTTTATCTATGCTTGTTCGCAGTTTTGATTCTATGGATACTGAAAAACAAAAAAATCATTTGGCTTATGCTGATCAGTATTTATCTTCGCTTGATGCAATGCTTACCTAAAACATATACATAAATGATAATCAAACAGATTCAATATTAATCGTTATTATTGCGTCAGTCAATGGGGTATGCCAACGGATGATTTTTTATATTATACGGAAGAAAAATTCACAGGTATTTCTTTCACGGAATTATCCGCCATGGCGCAATGAATTGTGCAACCTTGATAGTGCTGCACAATTCTTTATATCGCATACATAAGTATGAACGTAAAAAAATCTTAGTCTATGTTTTTCTACGATTTATGAAGATAAGAATGGATAAAGGAATCCGCGGAATATTTACCCGCTCCGCTATAGATGAAGACAGCATAAATAATCATATAACAAAATGCCAATTCACGTTCGCCGAAGGGGTCAGCACCATGCACAATAAAAAAAGCTACAGCCATAGTGATAAAAAGTGGTAAAGCAGCCAGTCTTGTTCCCAATCCCAGAATAAGCAATACCGAACAGACTAATTCAGCAAAGACAGCCAAGTAAAGCGATACTTCGGGACCCAATTCCGCGAAATTATAAAATTTTATCGGGTCTTGAAATAATTTGTTGAATTTACCCAAGCCATGACCTAAAAGCATACTAAAACCAAAGGTCAGCCGCATTACGAAGAGTAAACTGTCAAATGACAATGGTGTCGGTGAAAATACTTTTTTCATAAGTGTTTTTTAATATATGGCACAAATATTATTTTAATTGGTATTGTTTTGTTCTTGTAATGTTTGTATAGTTCCTTGAATTTGATATAATTTTCGTGCAATTGCTGACTGTGATTCTACCATTGCATTATATCGAGCCGATTCTTCCACTATTTCTGCCAAATAGCGAGTTCTGTCGGGCGGAATAATATACATTTTTTGACTTTGTTCTGTGGGTGGCATTATGCGTGATTGCCATTTATCCGTTAATAAGCCATTTATTCTTTCTATGAGCGCAAGATACAGAGCATTCACACCCGGATCATTAAATTGAGAAGCAATTGTACCGAAGACGGGCATATTTTCGGGTTTTTCATTCCATGCATTATGGGAGCGTTGATATTGCTTGCGTACATCACGCAGTGCATCGAGTGCGCCCCGTTTATCGAATTTATTAATTGCAACAACATCAGCATAATCAATCATATCAATTTTTTCTAATTGGCTTGCTGCTCCGTATTCCGGTGTCATTGCATATAATGCGATATCAGCTACGGATGTTATTTCCGAATCACTTTGTCCAATTCCCGCTGTTTCGACAATAATACAATCAAAACCTGCATTTTTCAGAATATTGATTGCACTTTTTACATTACTGTTAAGGGCAATATTGGCTTGGCGCGTAGCAAATGAGCGCATATAAACCCTTGAGTTACTCACAGAATTCATACGAATACGGTCACCGAGTAATGCGCCGCCTGTTTTACGTTTTGAAGGGTCAACAGAAATGACGGCTATTGTTTTGTCAGGAAAATCTTCAAGATAACGAAGCAATAATTCATCGGTTAATGAAGATTTACCTGCCCCGCCCGTACCGGTAATGCCAAGCACGGGAATAGTTTTTGTTATTGTTGAATGTGCGGCAATGTCTTCATCCGTTAATTGTCCTCTTTCAAGCATAGAAATTGCTTGGGCAAGAGCGACAGGATTTTTTTGATACACAGCTTCCCATAATTCATGAGCGGGAAATGTCATAGGTGTTTCATAATCCGACAGCGACACCAAATGATTTATCATACCCTGTAAGCCAAGAGAACGCCCATCATCGGGAGAATAAATACGGTCAATACCATAGGCATGCAATTCTTCAATCTCCGAAGGCAGAATGGTACCCCCGCCGCCGGCAAATATTTTGATATGTCCGGCACCCCGTTCGCGCAATAAATCGTACATATATTTCAAATATTCGACATGACCGCCTTGATAGCTTGTCATGGCAATAGCTTGGGCATCTTCTTGCACGGCACAGTCCACCACTTCTTGCGCTGAACGATTATGCCCCAAATGAATCACTTCCACTCCTGTAGCTTGGATAATCCGCCGCATAATATTGATGGCTGCATCATGACCATCAAATAAAGATGCTGCGGTGATAATACGGATTTTATGCTTAGGTGTGTATGCTGTTGTTTGCTCTGCCATAGTAAATGTATATCGTTTGTGTATGGATGAGAATCATTGTATGAATGCGAAAATAGGACGAAACATCATTGCCAAAGGTGTATCGGGGTATGTTATTGTGTGATGATATGCAATCAATACCGTATTTTGCCGCCTATAAAGTGATGTTTTACTTCGATAATCAGAGAAACAATGACAACAGAAACGCAAAATCCGAAACCTCAAAAACCGGTTATTTTAAGTGGTATGCAACCCACAAGTGGTCTTATGCTTGGCAATTTGATTGGTGCTTTACGTAATTGGGTGACTTTCCAGCAGAACTATGACTGCTATTTCTGTGTGGTTGATTTACATGCACTTACGGTAAGGCAAGTGCCGGCGGAATTGCGCAAACGCACTCTTGATGTGGCAGCGATGTATATTGCCGGAGGGGTTGATCCCGAACAATCCGCAATTTTTATTCAATCACATGTGCCCGAACATGCGGAATTGGCGTGGATACTTAATACATTTACCGGAATGGGTGAGTGCAGCCGTATGACACAATTCAAAGATAAATCCACACAACACAGCGATAATGTGAATGTGGGGCTTTTCACTTACCCTGTGCTTATGGCATCGGATATTTTACTCTATCAAGCCAATGTGGTGCCCGTTGGTGAAGATCAGAAACAGCATCTGGAATTAACTCGCAATATTGCCGAACGATTTAATTATCACTATTCGCCGACCTTTACTGTGCCGGAACCTTTTATACCGGAGCAAGGAGGCAGGATTATGAGTTTGCAAGAACCGCAAAAAAAGATGTCGAAATCCGACCCTAACACGAATGCCACTATTTTTCTTGTGGACAGCGACGATCAAATCAGAGCGAAAATAAAAAGAGCTGTGACCGATAGTGGAACAACGATACAGCGTAGTCCCGAACGTCCCGCCATAGGTAATTTGATGGAAATGTTCAGCATTGTGACCGGAGGGCAATCTTTTGCAGACATAGAGCGTGATTTTGAAGGTAAGGGGTATGCTGAATTTAAAATTGCCCTTGCAGATGCCGTCGTTGATTATGTACGTCCCGTGCGCGAACGATTTTTGAAAATTCGTGCCGATGTGCCTGAATTAACCCGAATTGTACAAAATGGAGCAGAAAAAGCGCGTCGTACAGCATCAAAAACATTGCGCAAGGTCTATAAAAAAGTGGGATTAGTTGAAAGATAAATAAAGCATTTTAACAAAAAGCGGAGATTAGTCATATTGTATGATATCTTTTTTAAGATACAAACACTATATTGTTCCGTCAATAATTATGTATTGAAATTGTATGCAAGAGCTGGCAGTGCGAAAATCTCAGAGATAAGGGCTATTAACACAATAACAAATATTTGTCATGGAGTGAAGAGATAAGGTATTATGGAACAAATTGACAGAGAGTATAAAGGTACAGCCGAGGAGATGCGTAAAAATGTATCAGCAGTTTTCTTTACCTTTCTCCAGAGTATTGCAAGATTGAGTGATAAAAAAAGATAATTTGTTATAAAAAAAAGAGATTATGCAGCTATATCAAAGTAAGGCATTTAGCTTAAACAGTACCAAGATACTAAGGCACAGTTTTCATGCCCTGTCATTACTATTACTATGTGTAACTTTCTCAATCAAGGTTTTTTCTCAAGGAGATGTACAACGGTATCGTTCAATTCTTTCTGAGTTAGCAAATAGCAGATGTAAAAATAGAGTATGTGATTGTAGAGATGACACTTATGAAATTATAAGAAAAAAAGATTCATTAGACAGACTTGGGAATCTTAATCCGCTTCCTTATCCAATATCTGCCAATATTTGGGGATTAAAATATGAAGAACTATGTCTTGAATGTCAGAGAAAGCATACAATAGCCAAACAGAATTTATTTCTCTCTGACCCGGGGATTCTGAAATTTATTCTTGACTCTATAGAAAAATTCTCATATACTACAAACTCTTATGATAAAGTAGATAATAAATGTTGTTGGGTAGAGAACGACTACAGTAATGCCTATTCTGATAGTATTTTATCGGAATATTTTTATTATGATAAAATAATGTTTAAATGTAATGGAGATATTGATTATCGTCTTGGTATTTTAGGTGCAAAAAAAGCAGGTCTCATACTCATCTATAATTATCTGACTTGTCAATATAATTGTAACAATGCTAATATTACAATCCCTATGTTTTTAGATATGCGAGGTGGAGCTTTTCTTAAGATTTTTACTCTTGAAGACATAAAGCAATGGCTTTCAGACCATTGGGGTACAGCCGAAGAGATGCGTAAAAAGTATCACCAATATCCTTTACCACTCTATAAAATATTGAAAGATTGAGTGATAAAAATGTATAGGACATTGTTTTGGTGTACATCATATCATCGGCAAAGGAGGGCGATGTAAACGGCATTGACACTTCCTTAAGTAGATGTCCAAACTTCTTGATGACAGCATTCAAAGCCCTCTGTATCGTGATTATTGGAACACATTTTTGACCATTTCCCTCCATTACAAAACCTTAACATAGCCAATAATCAATGTTATCTTCCTAAGTTCTGTATTTTCGCACCATCAAAAAATGAAGTATATGGCAACCATCGTTTGTGCGGGGTGTGAGGATATATCGAAATTCCTCCCGTTCAACAAAGGTGCTTATTGCTCTATCATATTATTATTACACCATTTACTATGGAGGAATACAAGAGAGAATGGACGAATTTGTGGTACTTGTCGCGAGTGATGACCACACTCGTTATGCTGAAGAAATCTGCTCAACTATTGAAATGGCTGCCCAAGCCCGAGGTACGGGGATAGCAAAACGCCAGCCCGAATATATCATAATGAAAATGCGCGAAGGTAAGTCCGTGATTGCCTTGCATATTGATGCCGAAACAGGTGAAGAACGCTTTGCCGGATTTTGCTATATAGAAACATGGAGTAATAAACAGTATGTGGCTAATTCCGGATTAATTGTTGTGCCTGAATTTCGCCGCGCCGGTTTAGCAAAAAAAATTAAACAAAGAGCTTTTGAATTATCCCGTGAAAAATATCCCGAAGCTAAATTATTCGGTATTACCACAAGCCATGCCGTAATGAAAATGAATACGGATTTAGGATATTATCCTGTGCCATTTTCCGAATTAACTACCGATGATGATTTTTGGAAAGGATGCCAAAGTTGCCCTAATTATGATATTCTGAAAAGAACAGAACGAAGAATGTGTTTATGTACAGGTATGTTATTTGACCCGAATAATCCTAAATATACAGAAACACAACCTATTGTGGTTTTAGCATATAGCGGTGGCTTGGATACATCCTATTGTGTGAAAAAATTCTCGGATGAAAAAAATTATGCCGTTCATACCATTATTGTTAATACAGGTGGTTTTTCGGAAGAAGAATTAAAAGAAATAGAACATAAAGCCATTGCTTTGGGTTCCCGCAAACATATTACACTTGATGAGACGACGAATTTTTATCATCGTTGTTTACGATTTTTAATTTTTGGTAATATTTTACGAAATAATACATATCCTTTATCGGTGAGTGCGGAGCGTGTTTTTCAAGCAATGTCTATTGCGCGCTATGCACGTTCGGTTAATGCCGATTATGTGGCTCACGGCTCAACAGGCGCAGGTAATGATCAAGTACGCTTTGATGTGATGTTTAATATTTTATTACCCGGCACGCCGATTCTCACACCAATTCGTGATGAAAAATTAAGTCGTGAAGAAGAAATTACTTATTTACGTGAACGCGGCTATGAACAAAATTGGGCAAAAGCGCAATATTCGGTAAATAAAGGATTATGGGGAACGACGGTGGGCGGTAAAGAAACATTAACATCTGATGGATATTTGCCCGATGATGCTTTCCCGACACCGGTGACTAAACATGAACCCGAAACACTTATTCTCGGATTTCATCGCGGTGAATTATTTACCGTTAATAATGAGGAATTCAGTAATCCTGTGGAGGCAATTAAAAAAGTAACTTCCATTGCTCAACCTTTTGGTATAGGTAGAGATATTCATGTTGGTGATACAATTATCGGTTTAAAAGGGAGAGTGGGTTTTGAAGCCGCCGCTCCGGTGATAATTATTAAAGCGCATCATGCTTTAGAAAAACATACATTAACCAAACAGCAACTTGCCATCAAAGATATGCTTGCTGCGCAATACGGTACTTTATTGCATGAAGGACAATTTCTTGAGCCTGTTATGCGTGATATTGAAGAATTTTTATTGCATACACAAGAAAATGTCACGGGAACGGTGCATATACATCTTGCGCCATACAGATTCCATATTATAGGCGTAGAATCAAGTCATGATTTAATGAATTCCGCATTTGGAAAATATGGCGAGGAAAATTCCGCATGGACAGGCGATGATGTGCGTGGTTTTGCGAAAATAGCTTCTAATCAAGCAATGATGTATTTCACTGTTAATGGGACGGAAAATGTCGGATAATATTCGTGTGGGAATAATAGGCGGTGCGGGTTATACTGCCGGAGAATTATTACGTATTTTGCTTTGGCATCCCGCCGTCACTCTTGTCTTTGTCCATAGTACAAGCAATGCAGGAAAAAAAATTACCGATATTCATAAAGATATTATCGGTGATACAGATATGGTATTTTCTTCGGAATATTCCTCGGACTGTGATGTCATTTTTTTATGCACTGCCCACGGTGAATCAAAAAAAATTATGGAAGAACAGCAGTTCCCTTCCGAAGTACATATCATTGATTTAAGCCAGGATTATCGCTATGGTGATAATCCTAATTTTCTCTATGGTTTACCCGAATTATACAGAGACAGTATTCGCGGTCATACAAAACATATTGCCAATCCGGGATGTTTTGCAACGGCTTTGCAATTAGGTCTTTTGCCCTTGGCATCGCAACAAGTATTATGTGAATATCTCTCGATTAATGCGGTGACGGGTTCTACCGGCGCAGGGCAATCATTGTCGGCGACATCGCATTATTCATGGCGTGCGAATAATATGCAAGTCTATAAACCATTCCAACATCAGCATTGCAGAGAAATACGTCATTCTTTAGAATACCTGCAAAAAAATACTGTCCCGAAAATATTCTTTTTACCCTTGCGCGGTAATTTCCCTCGCGGAATTTATGCAACAATTATGATGCCTACCACAATGAGTCATAATCAAGTATATGAGCTATTTTCGGCATATTATGAAACACATCCATTTGTGCATATTCTTCCGAATAGTATGCCCGATATGAAAATGGTGGTCAATACTAATAAATGTGTCATTGGTATGGAAGTATATGACGGTATGCTTGCTATTGTCAGTACGATTGATAATTTATGCAAAGGAGCTTCCGGACAGGCAGTACAGAATATGAATTTATTGTTCGATTTACCGGAAACAATGGGATTACACTGGAAATCATTGGGATTGTAATATGACAACAACATCAATAATTATACGAAGAGTCCGCATAGATGAAGCGGCTCAATTTCGTGATTTGCGTCTTGCTTCACTGCAAGAGACGCCCGATGCCTTCGCTTCATCGTATGAAGAAGAGGAGCATTGGACAGCAGAATTTTATGCTGAACGACAAAGGTCACAACCGGATAATTTTATTATCGGTGCATTCGACAATACTACACTTGTCGGTATGGTAGGATTTTTTCGGGAACGTTTCCGTAAAACCCGTCATGTGGGAATTATATGGGGAATGTATGTCAGACCCGAATATCGTCGGCAAAATATTGGTGAAAAAATGCTTCATTATTTGCTTGATGAAGCACGTACCGTTCAGGGAATTGAGCAAGTACATTTGGGAGTTGTGTCCACAATATATCCGGCAAAATCGCTCTATGAAAAATGTGGATTTCAATTATTCGGTGAAGAAAAAAATGCAATGAAAGATCAAGGAAAATATTTTTCTGTTTTTCATTATGCTATATTTTTATAATGTGATTTATGTGAGAATGTGATGAAACGTTTTTTTTCTGTTCATGATTGTGCAGACATACATGCTTTGATTGATAAAGCACTTATTTATAAAAAACATCCTTTTGCTGATGATGATGCAGGAAAAAGGAAAACACTTGGATTGGTGTTTTTTAATTCCAGTTTGCGCACTCGTCTCAGCACGCAAAAAGCGGCACATAATCTGGGATTGAATACTATGATTATCAATGCCGGAACGGAAAGCTGGAAAATGGAATTTGAAGATGGCTCTATTATGGGAGGAACAACGGTGGAACATATTAAAGAAGGTGCTGCCGTTTTGGGTGAATATTGTGATATTATCGGAGTGCGTTCTTTTGCAGAATTACAGAATAGGGAAAAAGATTACAGTGAGGAAATTTTTCATAAAATTGAACATTATAGTCAAAGACCCACAATCAGTTTGGAATCAGCCACACGTCATCCCCTCCAATCATTAACGGATATGATAACAATACGTGAAATAATGGGCGAAAAAAAACCACGTATTGTTTTGACATGGGCGCCGCATCCTAAGGCATTACCGCAAGCTGTGGCTAATTCTTTTTTGGAGTGGAGTAAAGTCTATGGCGCGGATATTACCATCACACATCCCGAAGGATATGAATTATCTGATGAATTTGCCGCGGATATTCCCATTGAATATAATCAAGAAAAAGCTTTGGAAGGCGCGGATATTGTCTATGCAAAAAATTGGTCGGCATATCATGAGTATGGTGCGGTCATAAAATCCGACAGAGAATGGATAATCAATGCAGAAAAAATGTCATTAACACATAATGGAGCATTATTGCATTGTTTGCCTACGCGCCGTAATTATGAACTTGCCGATAATGTGCTGGATAGTCCCTCTTCTTATGTTATTCGTCAAGCATCAAATAGGGTATGGGCTGCACAAGCTGTCTTGAGTGATATTCTCCATTCACAGGATATGCGATGAAATCATTAACTATTGTAAAAATCGGTGGCAATATTGTTGATGATGTCCATGAAACCGAGCATTTTTTATCATTGGCAGCAGAATATTTACAACCTTGTATAATTATTCATGGCGGTGGTAAAATTGCAACAGAATTAAGCAGTAAATTAGGTATAGCAACCATAATGGTGGAAGGAAGACGCATTACCGACAAAGCAACATTAGATATTGCTACGATGGTCTATGGCGGTTTAGTGAATAAATCATTAGTCGCGAAATTACAAGCATTGGGAATAAATGCTCTCGGCGTAACAGGCGCAGACGGAAATTCTATACTTTCAGAAAAAAGACCGGTGCGTGATATTGATTATGGTTTTGTGGGTGATATTATTGCCGTCAATGCCGGATTTTTTCTTGATTGTTTGGATAATGCTCTCATGCCTATTGTGGCACCATTAACCCATGATGGTAAAGGCACACTTCTTAATACGAATGCTGATACCATCGCTGCACAACTTGCTATTGCTTTAGCTCCGCACCGTGATATTTCTTTACTCTATTGTTTTGAAAAAAAAGGTGTTTTATCCGATATGAATAATGAAGAATCGGTTATTACTGAACTTCATGAAAAATATTATCGGGAATTAGTTGAACAAGGACATATTCATAAAGGCATGAAACCGAAATGTGATAATGCTTTTATGGCAAAAAAACATGGTGTGCAATCCGTTGCTATTGTTCATGCACGTCAAGCACATAGACCACAGTCAGGAACAACTATCATCATATAATTATGGAAAAATCACCATTGTTTGAGGAAAGTGTCTCATTACTTTCGCAATTAATAGCCACACAATCTTTTAGTCGTGAAGAACATATAACGGCGGATATTATTCAGGCATTTTTGGAACAGCATGGGGCACAAACTCATCGTCTGATGAATAATGTATGGGCATTTTCCGATAATTATGACCAAAACAAACCTACAATACTTCTTAATTCTCATCATGACACGGTTAAACCCAATAAAGATTGGTCACGTAATCCCTTTGAACCGACAATAGAAAATGGCATACTCTATGGTTTGGGAAGTAATGATGCCGGTGCATCCTTGGTCAGTTTAGCTGCATGTTTTCTTGCTCTACGACAAAAGGAATTGCCTTGCAATATTGTGTATGCTGCAACGGCGGAAGAAGAAATTGCCGGAAAAAATGGTGTGGAAATCACTGTCCCCGCATTGGGTAATATTGAGTGCGCTATTGTGGGAGAGCCAACCACTTTACAAATGGCAATAGCGGAACGAGGTCTTATGGTCTTAGACGCTACTGTCTATGGAAAATCGGGACATGCCGCAAGAACCACAGGTATTAATGCCATAGAAAAAGCAATACCCGTTTTGGATTGGTTTCGTACATTTTCCTTCCCGAAAATATCACCGACATTAGGACCCGTAAAAATGACGGTTACTCAAATTCAAGCAGGCACGCAACATAATGTTATTCCCGATCGCTGCACTTTTGTTGTTGATATTCGACTTAATGATTGTTATACGCATGAGGAGATTTTTTCCATTATTCAAGAGCATTGCGGCTGTGAAATTCAAGCACGTTCCATGCGATTAAAACCCTCGTCCATTGCAAATAATCATCCTTTGGTGCAAGCAGCAGAGCGACTCGGCATACCGACATTTGCATCACCGACAATGAGTGATCAGGCATTATTGTCCGTGCCCTCAATTAAAATAGGACCGGGAATGTCCGAACGTTCCCATACTGCTGATGAATTTGTGACTTTGGATGAAATTAATAATGGGATAAAAACATATATTTCTTTGATACATACTGTGGCAGAATTATTATGAAACTTTGGGATAAAGGAATTTCCACCGACGCATTTATTGAAAAATTTACAGTTGGAAATGATAAAAAATTTGATATGTATTTAGCACCTTACGATGTGCTCGGCTCAATTGCTCATGCCTTTATGCTTGCTGATGTCGGCATAATAACACAAGACGAAGCCGATGCCATTGTTCAGGAATTACGGCGCATATATTATCGCATTGAGCAAGGTGATTTTTCTATTGAAGATGGTATTGAAGATATTCATTCGCAAATTGAATTAGAGCTGACGCGTGCATTGGGCGATATAGGAAAAAAAATCCATACAGGACGTTCCCGCAATGATCAAGTACTCGTGGATATTTCCTTGTTTTTGCGCTCCATACTTTTTCATATTATTGATGAAGTCTATGAATTAGCAAAAATTCTCATCGAATTATCGGAACAATATAAAAACCATTTATTACCCGGTTATACGCATTTTCAAATTGCCATGCCTTCATCATTCGGTTTATGGTTTGGGGCTTATGCCGAAAGTTTGGCAGACGATCTTGCATTCGCAATGACAACCCTACATTTTGTCAATAAAAATCCCCTTGGCAGTGGGGCGGGCTTCGGTTCTTCTTTCCCTCTCAAACGAATGAGAACAACAGAATTATTGGGTTTTGAGGGTTTGCATATAAATTCTGTGTATGCACAAATGACACGAGGAAAAAAAGAAAAACTTTTTGCTCAATGTATAGGAGGTATTGCAGCCACCTTGTCAAAAATGGCAATGGATATTACGCTGTATATGTCGCAGAATATGGGATTTATTTCTTTCCCCGAAACCTTAACAACTGGGTCGAGTATTATGCCCCATAAAAAAAATCCCGATGTTTTTGAATTAATTCGTGCAAAATGTAATGTGGTGCAAACAGTTCAGTATTCCTTGCACTCATTGATGAATAATTTGCCTTCGGGTTATCATCGTGATATGCAATTAACAAAAGAAATACTTTTTCCTGCATTGTACGATATTGTTGATTGTATCTCTATGATGAAATATGCTTTACCGCAATGCAATATTTCTTCGAATATTATGGAGAATGATGTATATACATATGCTTTTAGTGTTGATGAAGTCAATAAAGCGGTTCAACAAGGAATGTCATTCCGTGATGCATATAAATATGTGGCACAGCAAATACAGGATGGTACTTATAGCCCGTCTTTATCAATGGAACATACCCATGAAGGAAGTATGGGTAATTTATGCAATGATATGATACGTGAACAATTGGAATACCATTATTCATCATCGCATCGCGAAACAATTAGTAATGCCGAAAAAAGATTGTTGGGAATAGAATAGTTTTTCGCAATTCCGTAGGGGTAGCACATGCGGAGCTTGAATAAAATGTAATCGCATAGATGAGATGATAATAGAAATATACTGTTTGTTTTTTTGCCCCATCCCGTCCTTCCCCGCGGGGAAGGCGAAAAAGACTTCTCCCCGACGGGGAGAAAAGAAGAGGGGCTCATTTTTATGATTCAATCCCAACGGGATTATACGTTTATAGAATTTGCGTTTGATGCGATGGCGACTTTTAATAAACCAATAAGGTTTTCAAAACCTTATTGGTTTGGAGACGGAATCCATCTTTATGACCTGTTCTTGGCAAATTGCCGAATCATTGAGTCAGTACAACCGCGTTCAGCCAAAAAATGAGTAATTTTGGCATGGTATCAATAGCATTGAGCAAAGCCACTTAACCATTAGCAGGCGAAAAGTGGATTGGTAAAGTTGATGATGTGGCTGAGGCAGCCGCGGATGAGGTAGCGGAGGGTACAGCTTATAGTTTACCGAAATTTTGGATGGAATGAGTACTTAGCATTACGTACAAATGGTAATAATTTTGAAATTGGACCAAACTTCGGGCCAAAGCAATTTTGGCTTGACGATGCCGGAATCAATTGGTGGAATAATAATAAATATAGTCGTAAATTTGGTGGTAATTTTACTGCCAAAATAATTGTCAATAACAGTGCGCTAAATCACGGATATATATTCAAGGATGCAGGTAAATATAGAGCTGTTTCATTTGACAACCAAGAAGTGCTTGATGTATTCAATAAGAATATGAAAATAGAATGGATTGAGTATAAATAAATTATATACTATATGGCAATATTATATTTTGTATTTTTTGGTGAAATTGAAGGTGTTAAAGTAGATATTAACCTTAGAGTTTCATTATGGTTAGAAGAGAATAGTGAATACTTGATGCCTTGTCAATTTAAAGAAGTTTTAACAGAGAATAATTTTTACAGCATTAAAGTTGAGGCGTTAGACCCTGATGAATTCATTTATGAAAAACATCTTGATAAAAAATTCTTATTTGGTCATCCAGGGAAGGTAATTGGTTATGGAATACTGAAAAAAATAGCGAGATGTCGCTAAGACAGTAATAAACTAATAGACTAACACTTTCAAAATTTTGAAAGGACATACTATTAGTATTTTCATCAAAATCTCCGTTCTTTGAAAACTATGAGGCATTTCGATTAGCCCCATCCAGACCTTCCCCGACGGGGAAGGCGAAAAAGCGGGGCGCGGTTTTGGGTACATAATCCACCCCGTCAGACTGCGTCTGCCACCCCTCAATGAGGGGAATTTTTGAAATTCAATCCCAACGGGATTACACGTTTATAGAAAGAAATTCATCCACCGCGTCCATATTTCTGCTTCATCTGTTTTGTCCCATCCCGTCCTTCCCCGCGGGCAAGGCGATGGAAATAATCCCACAGGGATTAAACGTTTATAGAAAAGCCGCCCGAGAAACCCGCTAATCCCGCAGAAATGTCATAATCCCCGCCTCTTTTGCTGTTCCGACTTTTTCCGCAATGATAGAATATGGAAAGATTGCTTCAAAAGCCCGATACAATGGACAATCATTTTGCTGATATGAACAATCGTTTTGCTGATATGAACAATCGTTTTGCTGATATGAACAATCGTTTTGCTGATATAAGGCAAAAACCGACTTTTATACACAAGAATTTATGTCTTTTGCGATAGAAAAGAACTTCTGTATATCGAAAATTTGCTGATATAAGACGAAGTTTTGGTGAAATAGACCAAAAACCGGCTTGTTTGTATCAAAAACACTCAGATATACGCAAGAAATCGCGGTTTCCTGTTCAATTCAAGTGGTTTCGTGTTCAATTTAAGTGGTTTCCTGCTCAATTCAAGTGGTTTCGTGTTCAATTCAAGTGGTTTCCTGCTCAATCCAAGTGGTTTCCTGTTCAATTCAAGTGATTTCCTGCTCAATTCAAGTGGTTTCCTGCTCAATTCAAGTGGTTTCCTGCTCAATTCAAGTGGTTTCCTGTTCAATTCAAGTGATTTCCTGTTCAATTCAAGTGGTTTTCTGTTCAATTTAAGTGGTTTCCTGTTCAATTCAAGTGGTTTCGTGTTCAATTCAAGTGGTTTCGTGTTCAATTCAAGTGGTTTCGTGTTCAATTCAAGTGGTTTTCTGTTCAATTTAAGTGGTTTCGTGTTCAATTCAAGTGGTTTCGTGTTCAATTCAAGTGGTTTTCTGTTCAATTTAAGTGGTTTCCTGCTCAATTGAATGAAGCTTTATAGCATCCGATGAAGGTTTTGATTCATTTCATCCGCTCTTTATGGTATATGATTGAGATTCTTGTGCATTCGAGAGGGTTTTCAGTGCATTTGTCTTGGGTTTTTATGAATATGATGAAGAAGATGCCACAAACGATGCGGTTTTTTGTGTATTTGAGGGGAACGATGAGCCATTTATTGCGGTTTCCGATGCATTTTATGCGATTGATGGTCTATGTTTTTGGGGTTGTGAGGATATTATGTGCAAAATTATCTCGTTTTTGCAGCATTCTGTCGTTCCCCGACGGGAAGGCGATGAACACAATCCCATCGGGATTGAATGTTTATAGAAAAAGACATCCACCCCGTCCTTCGGACACCCCTCAAGAGGGGAATTTTTGATATTCACCGCGTCACGGAATCCCGCAGGGATGAGATGATAATAGAAAAATGTGTTTGATAAAAAATCAAATCCTGTAGGGATGCCATATTCTATTATTATATCGCTCCTATCGGAGCTTCTTTGTCTTTTATTTCTGTGCTTTCTATTACTATATCGCTCCTTCGGAGCTTGAATGAATTACAATCCCATCGGGATTGAATGTTTATCGAAAAAGACATCCACCCCGTCCTTCGGACACCCCTCAAGAGGGGAATTGATGAAAGAATTCCGTTTTTTTGCCGCATTCTGTCGTTCCCCGACGGGAAGGCGGCGAAGAGCATAAAAAAAGCCCATGAAATCATGGGCTAAGAGAATAGTTGAATTTTGTACAAAGAGTTATTCTTTATCTTGCACTATGGCGATATAAGAATCAAGAATTGTTTTGAACAAAATAATCATTGCGCCTTGGGCTTCTTCGCTAATCATATCTTCTTCTGATATTTCTTCTTCGTCTTCTTCATAGCTTTCATTGGAAATGGCGGATAAGGCGTATGAGAGAAGAAAGGGTTGCGGATATTCATCCATCATTTTTTGCACTACATCGGTTTCTCCCTGCATGGATAATTCATCCAAACGATGCATGAGTTCGATATTTGCTTGTTCATTATCATCAAGCATATCTTCATTTACGGCGGGCATTACCGGATAATGTTCTTTGAAGCAATTCCAGAGCACAACACCCGTAAACATAAGCGTTTCTGCTTCCATCGGGCTTTCCATTTCGCCTGCATTAGCCATCATATATGCTAAGACGGAGGGTTGTTCGGTCGCCATGGTGTCCATTAATGCTGTGACGTGTTCTTCTTGAAGATCCGCTAAGCGATTGTACACATCGGTAATTGTTTGATCATTGATAAGAATCATTGTTAGTCCTTATGACTGGAAAAGTTGTTGAAAACGATGTGCAATAGAAAGTAATCGCTCATCTTGAAATAGAGATGTTTGTAATTGCATACCTACGGGAAAACCATTGGCAGCATTGCCTGCGGGTATGCTGATTGCGGGTATGCCGGCAAGATTAGCCGACACGGTAAAGTAATCGGAAAGATACATCGCAATCGGGTCATTGAGTTTTTCACCGAACTTAAATGCTGTTGTTGGTGTGGTTGGCAAAAACAATGCATCAGCTTGGGAAAAAATGTGTTCATAGCCGTCATAGATGAGTCTTCGTGCTTGTTGTGCTTTTTTGTAATAAGCATCATAATGCCCTGCGGAAAGTACATACGTTCCGAGCATAATGCGCCTTTTTACTTCCATACCAAAGCCCTGTGAACGGGTTAATGTCATGATATCATCGTCATCGTTATTGATTTCTGCTCGGAAGCCATAGCGAATGCCGTCGAATCGTGCCAGATTTGAGGACGCTTCGGCTGTTGCCAGCACATAGTATGTCGGAATCCACGCATCATTAGCGGGAATTTGTGCTTGCAGTAAGGTGATGCCATTGTCTTGGAGTATATCGAGGCATTGTTTATAGACCTCCAATACTTCGGGTGAGCAATCTTTGATGATTTCTTCCGGCAATACAGCAATTGTAAGTGATTTGTTGGCATATTCATCCAAAGTTGCCATTGCTTGTGTCGGAGCTAAGTTTGCCGATGTTGCATCATTGGCATCATGTCCCGATAAGGCATCCATCATTGTTGCTGTTGTCGGAATATCGGGTGCGAATATTCCCACTTGGTCAAGCGATGAGGCAAATGCGACCAATCCATAGCGTGATAATCTGCCATAACTTGGTTTATAGCCCACAATGCCGCAAAAAGCTGCGGGCTGGCGCACGGAGCCGCCTGTGTCCGACCCGAGCGAAGCATGAGCATGACCCGCCGCTACTGCCACCGCCGACCCGGATGATGAGCCGCCGGGCACATAGTCGCCATTCAATGGATGAAGAGTTTTGCCAAAAGCGGAGTTTTCACCGGATGACCCCATAGCAAATTCATCCATATTGGTCTTGCCGATGATGATTGCACCGTGAGCGGCTAAACGTTCCACAACCGTAGCATCATAGACAGGACGATATTCGCCGAGCATTTTTGAGGCGCATGTCGTAGGAAAATTGCGTGTGGATAGATTGTCTTTTACAGCCACAACCATACCATCAAGAGCAAGTGGCTTCTCCTCAGCGTATCGTTCATCGCTTTGTTGCGCTTGTACAATCGCGCTGTCTTTACCGACAGATAGAAAATGGTTTAAAGATTGACGTTGGTCAATATCCCGCAGAATATCTTGGGTAATTGTTGTAAACGTTGTTGTGCCTTTATTGACGGCAGTGCATGAATCGGAAAATAGTCGCATGAAATTTCAGTATTATGACATGGGTTCTGTTGATGGAGTATCTGAGTTTTGCCGTGCAATAGGCGTTCGCGCAATGATTCCTTCCGGCTGACGGACAATCACAGACGATGCAGGGGTATTGTTGTCTTCATCACTTGTATTGATTGTTTCATCGGTTGTTGGTTGTGGCTCTTCGTCGCCGGAGGATGCCACAACAGTGAATGTTTTCTTGGGTGTAGCAGGAACATCCGTCGCTTGTTCTATTTCTGCTGACATATCGCGCAATTGTTGCTTGAGTTGATCCTGTGCTTGACGAAATTGACGAATGCCCTTACCCACCGATGCCATCACTTCGGGTATTTTCTTGGGACCGAACATAAGTAGTACGAATACAAGAATCAGAAGAACTTCACCACCGCCAATATCAAACATAGAGTAATCGAATCAATGAAAATAAAGAATGATATTTTCCCCAAAAAGAAGCATTAACGAACAAAAGCAATATAATCTGTGACGGCAGGAGTGAAGCCGTTTTGACGTAAACGAGTTGCAATTTGTGCTCTGTGATAGGTGCCATGATTAAAAAGGTGGGTCAGTATATCAGAAAGGGTGGTGGTAAATTCCATCCCTTTCAAATTTGTATAGCTGATGACCTTTTCCATATCTTCATCGGTAAGCCCATCACAATAATGTGATAATGCAGAACTTGTATGTTCAAACATAGCCCTGCATTGTTCTAATGTAGGATGAGGAAACACTTGTATGCCCTCGAGCGACAAACCGTCAATCCTTCGTAACCACACATCCGTTGCTGCCAGAATATGTCCCATAAGATGAATTTCCGTATGGGACGCATTGGGTTCAAGTTGATTCAATGCTTCCAATACACGATGATTCGCCCATTGGTCATAGCGTGCGAGTCGTCGGATGTGATCAGAATACATTATGCTTCCTCGCGTTTTTTATCTTTTGTTGTATCATCGGGATTATCAACCGAAGATGCTTTTTTGAACTCACGCACACCGCTGCCGAGTCCGCGCATCAATTCGGGAATTTTTTTCCCGCCGAAAAATATAACGATGACCAATAATATTATCAGCCATTCCGAGCCGCCGGGTAAACCAAGCATAGTTTGCTCCTTAAAAATAATATGGAAATATCATGAACGCATCACCACACCTATAATGGCATGGCTATGCGCATTGCATTTGCTATTGATTGAAAAATTGCCATTCCGTCATCACAACCCAATGCTTTGTCGGCATATCGTTCGGGATGGGGCATCATACCCAAAACATTGCCACGTTCATTGAGAATGCCTGCAATATTATTGATGCTGCCATTCGGATTAGCTTCGTCATTGCTATCGCCGCCGGCTGTGCAATACCGAAATGCCACGCGTCCTTCATCTTCTAAGCGACGAATGGTTTCCGGTTCTGCAAAATAATTACCTTCGCCATGTGCTATCGGTATGCGTAACACTTGACCTTGTTGCAAAGAGGAAGTGAATGGCGATTGGGTATTATCGGTACGGATATAGACATCACGACATATAAAACTTAAAGAAGTATTGCGCAAAAGAACACCCGGCAATAAACCCGATTCTGTTAAAATCTGAAAACCATTGCAAATGCCTATAACTAAACCGCCTTTATTGGCAAAGGTTACAACTTCACGCATCAGGGGCGAAAAGCGAGCAATGGCGCCGCAGCGAAGATAGTCGCCAAAAGAGAAACCACCGGGGAGAATAATGCAATCAATATCCGAAGGTATGGATGTCTCTTTATGGAACAAATAGCGTGCATTGCCGCCGGAACGTTGTGCTGCCGTGAGTGCGTCGTGATCACAATTTGACCCCGGAAACACTACTATGCCATAGTTCATGCTGCCTCCATAGCATGGAGAGTAATACTGTAATCTTCTATAATCGGATTAGCGATGAGTGCCTTACATCCGGCATCTACGTGAGCGCGGGCTTCTTCTTCCGATGCTGCCGTCACAGTCATTTCCACATGTTTACCAATGCGCACATCGGTTAATGTTGAAAACGATGATGCATGCAAAGCATGCTCAACCGTTTTGCCTTGAACATCTAAAATTCCTTTGCGCAATGTGATTGTAACAGTTGCGTGATAGGTATTCATCAAACTAACTCCAATGTATAATAGATAAAATTTTTGAACCGTATTATTTTGCTGCCAATGCTTTTTCTATGGCACTGACACATTCCTCTGAAAGCGGTTTGACTCTTGAACGAAAACGTTGCACAATTGAGCCATCTTTGCCGATGAGGAATTTTTCAAAATTCCATGCTACTTCACCGGCAAGTTCACTTTTGCCTTGACCACTCGTTAAAAATGTATAGAGGGGATGTTTATTTTCGCCCTTGACCACAATTTTACCGAGCATGGTAAATGTGACGCTGAATTTTGTACTGCAAAACTCGGCAATTTGTGCATTGCTGCCCGGTTCTTGTGCACCAAAATCATTCGCAGGGACACCGATAATCACCAAACCCTGATCTTTGTACTTTTTGTGCAGGGCTTCCAATTCTGTGTATTGTGGCGTATAGCCGCAAGCCGAAGCAACATTGACAATCAAGAGCACTTTACCCTTGTATTTCTCAAAAGAAATTTCTTTACCGCTTATGTCTTCTATACTCACAGTGTAAAGCGATTGCTGAGCATAAGACTCCGCTGCCATTATATGTGAACGCGTAGCTACTGTGCCAAAAAATACCAAAGCGGCATTCACTAAAGACAACATTGCTGTTTTCATTGTCATTGAATTATAATAATGGTGAAGCGCAAAATTACGCCTTTTTCCGAAGACGGTCAGAGATAATCCTTAGCGTTATGGCAAAGCACTTTTCTCTATATTATCGAATGATAAAAAGATTACGCTTTGGTAAAACAGTAATTTTGTAAGTCTTAAACATCACAAACATAGGTTCTTACTGTATGAAAACACTTGCACCAAAAAAGATTTTAATCGTTGATGATGAACATGATATTGTCGAACTTGTTGCCTATAATCTGCGCAAAGAGGGCTATACTGTCTTTACTGCAACCGATGGAATCACAGGATTGGATTTAGCAAGGCAGGAACAACCGGACCTTGTTGTCCTTGATGTCATGATGCCGGGCTATGATGGTTTTGAGGTATGTCGTATGATTCGCCAAACGCCCCATATAGCCAATACATCCATTGTGTTCCTTACTGCCAAGTCCTCAGAAATTGACCAGATACTCGGGTTGGAGCTGGGTGCTGACGATTATATTCAAAAGCCCGTCAGCCCACGCGTGCTTGTGGCAAGGGTAAAATCCGTGATTCGCCGAGCCAATGAGCAAATACGCACCGAAACTATTGTGGCTCCTGAAATCATTCAAATCGAAGACATAGAAATCAACAGACAAAATTATACTGTAAAAATCAGCGGAGTAGAGATATTCTTTCCCAAAAAAGAATTTGAATTGCTGGCTTTTCTTGCAACAAATCGCGGTAAGGTTTTTACTCGTGAATCATTGCTCAAAAGGATATGGGGCGAAAGTGTCTTCGTTGTTGATAGAACGGTGGATGTTCATGTCTCGAAGGTGCGCGAAAAATTAGGGAAATACGGTGGTTATATTGAAACAGTCAAAGGCATCGGCTATCGTTTCCGTCCTTAATAATCCCGCATAGAGCCGTTTTTTGTATGCACTCAAATGCGACAAAAACGGAGCAAACATTCGTCAGAATTGTATATTGTGCTAACTTGCATTACTCAACACAGTTCTGATGGCATCATAGTATGAAGCATTACAGCAGATTTTTCCTCTTTTTCTTTCTTGCTATCACTATATGTGCGGCACAAAAGCCGTCGGCAAAACCGCCGTTTTTATGGGCGGGTATATATGGCGATATGTCTTTACTGCTCCATAATGTGGACTTTAGAGCAATTCCCGGATGTCCCACTTGTGGTCAAAATTTTAGTAATACCGTTGGTCAAGGATATAGTGTCGGTGCATTGCTCGAATTGCCCTTAGCAATGCAATGGCGCTTACGTTTGCGCGGAGGATATACAGATATTGGTACCCGACTTGCAACCCAAGAACAAAATATAGGAAATACTCTTGTGCGGAGAGTTTCTGCACCCAATGAAGTGGTCAGTGTTCCCGTAGCAACAGAATATTCTTTAGAAGCGGGGCTTGCAGGTTGGACAATAGAACCCGGTGTGAGTTATGAACCCGTCTCGCGTTTATTTGTGAGTGCCGGGATTGAGGCAACATTCTTATCCACGACAACATTTGCCCAAAGGGAAAGCATTATCTCTCCGGCGGGCGTCTTATTTAACACGGGACGTTCCTTTCGTAATGATACTTCGGGCATAATACCTAATGTTCCTTCTGCTTTGTTTAATGGTACTATCGGTGTTCATTATGGTTTCCCGCTATCTTCTACCGTAACGGCATCACCGGAAGCCCGTCTTGTACTGCCCTTCAACAATATATCCTCAGATTTGTCATGGACAATTGCTCAATTACAGCTTGGTGTGACACTGACATATTCCTTCATTCCCCCACCGGATATTATTATCAAATATGACACAACAATCATACGCGACACAACAAAAAAATTTGTTCTTAATTTGCTGCAACCGCAAGTGTCATTATTGACTATCACACGCGATGTTCGTACAGAAAAAATTGATTATACCGAGTATCGCCATCTTACTATTCGTGAACACTATCTTAAAGAAATACCGAAAATTTCGCGTTTGGAATCCAGTATTGTAGCTTTTGGCATTGACCCGCAAGGCAAAAGAGAGCCAACACCCACTATTCGAATAGAAGAAATAGAAACCGAAGAGCAGTTTCCGCTTTTACCGCAAGTGTTCTTTCCCGAAGGCAATGCGGATTTGGATAAAACAGTGATGCTGCAATTGTCGAAGGATGATGTGCAACAATTTTCCGAAAACACGCTTGGAAGAAATACCCTTGATATTTATGGACAATTATTAAATATCATTGGAAGCCGCATGACCAAAAAACCGGAAGCGACTATTACAATTACCGGTGCCAATAATACCAAGAACAGCGATACGACAGAGAATCTTTCCCGTAATAGAGCCAATGTCATAAAAGAATATTTAGTAGAAAAATGGAATATCGCCCCTTCGCGTATCAATACTGCGTTCAGAAAATTACCCGAAAAGGCAGCCAATAATACCACCCCCGACGGACAAGCAGAAAACAGTCGTGCGGACATTAATTCAAATGATATGGATATATTGCGTCCCGTGTCTTTGCGTGAAGTGATAATAAAAGCCACACCGCCCATAGTAGAAATTGTGCCCACCATTATTTCGGATTCGGGTTTAGTAAAATGGACTGTTGATGTGGAGCAAAGTTTGCGTCCGCTGCGCAATTTCAATGGAACATCTATGCCCTTGGGGATATTGCAATGGAATCTGGCGGAAAAACCAATGCCGGAATTAGAAACACCCGTGCAAATTGAGTTAAAAGCCCAAGATAAAATCGGCATGACCACAACAGCCCGTCAATCATTAAAAGTTCAGCAATTAACTCTCAAAAAGAAACGCTATGAATTGCATGATGATAAAAAAATAGAACGTTTCGCGCTCATAGTCTTTGATTTTAATAGCGCTACTTTGAATCCCGCCAATCAGCGTATTGTGGATGATATCAAATCGCGAATACAACCCGATTCTAAGGTAATTATTGCCGGTTTTGCTGACAGAAGCGGCGAGTTAACCTATAATCAAAACCTTGCATTACGTCGCTGTCAGGAAGTAAAAAATGCTTTGGGGCTTGCCGAAGGACAAGTAACATTAGACCCTGTCGGCAGTAAAGAACTACTCTATGACAATGAATCTCCGCAAGGGCGTTCCTATTCGCGTACTGTACAAATTGTGGTGGAAACACCCGTAAGAGAGTAGCAAGAACAAAAGTGCATAGATTGTTACACAATAGTTACCCTCATGTAATCATGGCATTATCACTAAAAAAGCGCAGTGTTGTCGCATTGATATTGATGGGGATTGGTACGATGGTTCTTTATATAATCAATCCATCGGACACACCGCTTATACCATGCTATTTTTACAGGATAACGGGTTTGCAATGTGCCGGCTGTGGCATGACAAGAGCCGGACATCACTTTCTGCATGGCAATTTTGAAACTGCATGGAACTTTAATCCATTGATTTTCGTAACGGTGCCCGTGATAGCATATTATGGGATGCGTTCGCTCCTTGCACAATGGTACGGAATACGGTTACCGACAATGCGATTACCGATTTGGGCGTATATTGCACTATCATTAGCCATACTTGGATTTACGATAGTACGTAACATAGAAGCGATACACAATTTTTTATACTTTTTTTGAAGGAAAAGACTATGCCGAATGTTCTTACGTTAATGCCTCAGCTTGAAGGCGAAGAAGCAATGTATGTGCAGCACCTTATTTCGGGAATGACCGAAGAACAGGCGCAACAATTTGCGATGATTTACCGTGAAAGGCGCAAGGATCCGCAATTAATTTTATTGCTGTCCGTATTGGGTATTGTACCCGGTATTGCCGGCATCCAGCGTTTTGTTACCGATAGTATCGGATTGGGTATTGTCTATTTACTCACAGGCGGTTTCTGCTTCATCGGGACAATTGTTGATATGATTAATTATAAGCGCATTGCTTGGGATTTTAATCGTACAAAAGCGGAAGAAATAGCACAAATAGGCGGAATACGCAGATAAAAAAGTGATATATACTTTTTGTGAAATATATTCTACTCAAACGCATAAAGTGTCGGGTAGAATATATTTCTATTAAAAACAACAATAAATAATCAGTAAAAAAATCGTAGAAAAAATTGTAATCTTCTAAAATATGGGTGAATTATTTACAGTAGCGGCTTTAGTCAGTTTTGTAACATTGACAGTACTCGAAATTGTTCTCGGTATTGACAATGTTATTTTTATTTCAATTCTTGCAGGAAAATTGCCCGATGCCTATCGCGATAAAGTCCGCAGCATAGGGCTGGCATTGGCACTTATTCTAAGGGTGATTTTATTATTCTTTATCACAGAAATAGCAAAACTTACTTTTCCCGTATTTACTATTATGGATCATGGATTCAGTTGGCGTGATCTGATAATGATTGGCGGAGGATTATTCTTGCTTGCAAAGAGCACTTCGGAAATACATAATAAATTAGAAGGCGAAGAACATGGCACCGCTTCAGGAAAACAATCTTCTTTCTGGGGGGCTATTGTACAAATAGCTATTCTGGATGTCGTTTTTTCTATTGATTCCGTTATCACCGCAGTTGGGCTTGCACAACATTTGGAAATAATGATTGCTGCCGTGATTATTGCCGTGGGCGTTATGTTCTTTACTGCAAAAACAGTCAGTCAATTTATTGAAAAACATCCGACGCTCAAAATGCTTGCTTTAGCATTTCTCTTGATGGTAGGATTAGTGCTGTTTGCGGAAGGTTTCGGGGCGCATATTGATAAAAGTCTTATCTATTCGGCAATGGCATTTTCAACCCTTGTCGAATTTTTAAATATGAAATTACGTTCTAAAAAATCAGCCGCACCAATCAAACTTCACAATTCCACACTTCAGGAATAATTCTAAGGAATTGATGTTTATTATTCACCTATCATTTGTGGAAACAATTACATGTCACAACAAAGTTCAGATATACAATTACTCAAAAAATTAGCACAAAGCACGGACAGCATTCGTTCGGAAATAGGTAAAATCATCGTTGGTCAGCACGATGTTGTTGATCAATTACTTGTCTCATTATTTGCACGCGGTCATTGTTTACTTGTGGGGGTGCCCGGGCTTGCAAAAACACTCTTAATACGCACTTTGGCACAGGCATTGGATTTATCGTTCAATCGCATTCAATTCACTCCCGATTTGATGCCCAGCGACATTACGGGTACGGAAGTTCTTGAGGATAATATCTCCACCGGACAAAAGCAATTTCGTTTTGTAAAAGGACCGATTTTTGCCAATATTGTCCTTGCCGATGAAATTAACCGTACACCGCCAAAAACACAGGCGGCATTATTGGAAGCCATGCAAGAACATAGCGTCACAGCAGCGGGAACAACGTACCGATTGGATGAGCCGTTTTTTGTATTGGCGACACAAAATCCCATCGAACAAGAAGGTACATATCCCTTGCCCGAAGCGCAACTTGACCGTTTTATGTTTAATCTGTGGTTAGATTATCCTTCCTTTGCAGAAGAAGTGCAAATTGTGAAAGCCACCACCACAGACCACACACCCACAGTCAATCCTGTGGTCAATGCTCAAGAGATAAAAGAATTTCAAGACCTTGTGCGACGTGTGCCTGTGGCTGATAATGTCATTGAATATGCGGTAAAAGTAGTGAAAGCAACAAGACCCAAAACAAGCGAGGCAAAAATTGTAAAAGATTATCTGAGCTATGGCGCAGGTCCTCGTGCTTCACAATTTATGATCTTGGGAGCAAAAACACGAGCAGCTCTTTCCGGCAGACCCACACCCGAAATAGCCGATATATGCGCTATTGCACCTTCGGTCTTACGGCACAGAATAGTAGCAAATTTCAATGCCGAAGCCGAAAATCTTTCTACAACTGATATTATAGCCGAATTAATGAAAGAAATAAAATCATAAAATATTGATAGACAATACTTTTATCCCTTCCTTTTGACAAAGAGGAAGGGATTTTTTTTATGATCCATTGACATAATCATGGCGCGATACCACCAAAAACACCGCATCATTGTCACCATAGAATGACCCGATGAACATAGATACAATGACGATGAGCAATACTAATCACATGAAGAGAAACAATGCAATCATGTAGCAATCATGAGCGATGAAGTAGGGAACATGAGCGATGAAGTAGCAAAAAAATGAGGTGAAGTAGGGAACATGAGCGATGAAGTAGCAAAAAAATGAGGTGAAGTAGCAAAAAAATGAGGTGAAGTAGCAAAAAAATGCGATGAAGTAGCGCTACGACGGTGCATTTTACCTCTACGACGGTGCATTTTACCTCTACGACGATGCATTTTGGGCTTTTTGAACTGCTTTGGAGAGCTATGGCTTTGGCATTATTTTATCTCCTTCCCTGTTGGGGAAGGACAGGATGGGGCAAAACACATGAAACAGAAATATGGACGGTGTGGATTCCGTATCCAAACCTGTAATTTTGAAAATCTTATAGGTTTACAAAAAACCAACCATCACCAAAAATTCCCCTCATTGAGGGGTGGCAGACGCAGTCTGACGGTGTGGATTCCGTATCCAAACCTATAAGGTTTTTTGAAACCTTATAGGTTTACGGAACATCGCCCATCGCATCAACCCCATTGCTCTATAAACATATAATCCCTGCGGGATTTATACACTGCTGAATTTCAAAATTCCCCTCATTGAGGGGTGGCAGACGCAGTCTGACGGGGTGGATTATGAACCCAAAACTCCGCCCCGCTTTTTTCGCCTTCCCCGTCGGGGAATTGGGATGGGGCTAATCGAAAT
>ERZ761602.654-NODE-654-length-71555-cov-6.782168_pt1 | contig 71555 bp, 66 predicted proteins | sample MGYA00512165_ERZ761602 | MGnify/ENA primary metagenome ERZ761602 (study PRJEB28899, sample SAMN02445085) | bioreactor sludge metagenome | biome: EBPR sludge; isolation source: Thorneside wastewater treatment plant | place: Australia: Brisbane, Thorneside Wastewater...
GGTGGCACTCCAGGCACAGGTTGGAGTCGTTGGGCTGGAGCTTGCCGTCGGCGTCCTTGACGCTGAAGGTCAGCGACTTGCCGGACGGGAACGGCACGGTGGTGACCGCGTAGCGGTTGGGCCAGTTGGCTTCGTCGTGGCAGGTGGAGCAGGCGAAGCCGTTGCTGGAGGCCATGGCCCCGAGGCCGGCGGTCAGGGTGGTGCCGGAGGCGCTGAAGACGACCGTGCCGCCATTGTGGAGGAAGGTCGGCAGGCCAGCCGCGGTGTGGCACTTCGCGCAGCGATAGGGAACTTCGCCGGTGTCGTCCCAATCGCGGAACGGCATGCCGTTGCCGGCGAAGTGGCCGGCGTCCTCGCGCGCCAGGGCGCTGACGTCACCGCCCAGGTCTTCGATCGAGTCGAACAGCAGCTGGACGATGTACTTGTTGCCGTGGGCGAACGCGCCCGGGTCCTTGATGGAGACCTGGTAGTTGTAGGCCGCCTTCAACAAGCGGGCCGTCCAGTTCGGATAGGCCTTGCCGTCAGCGCCCATGAAGTACGGGTAGACCGCCGGATCGTAACTGATCTCGGCGCCGGCCTTCTCGGCGGCGTACTTCTGGATCTCGGCCAGCAGGACTTCCTGGAGGCCCTGGATCTCGTAGTACATGCCTTCTTCCACGTCGCCGTCGCCGTCATAGTCGGCGAAGGAGGCTTCCGGCTCGCGGATGTTCTGCAGGCCGCCCTCTTCCTTCACGGCGTCGCCGTGGCAGAGCGCGCACTCGTCGACCTTGACCTTGAGGCTGTGCGGGTCATGGCAGCCGATGCAGGTGTCGTAGCCGGCGACGTGGTCGTGCTTGGAGTCGTACAACTTGCCGTCGTACTCGTAGCCACCCTTGACCTGGGTGCCGTACAGCGTCGCGGCCGCCGCAAAGTAGTGCACGTTGCGGAAGCCGAAGCGGACATCGTTGCCCTGGTCGTTCTTGATGGGAGCGACCACGGCGTCCACGTCTTCGACCTTGAACTGGGCGATCTGGCCGTCAACGGAGGCCTTGGACTCACGGCCCTGGTGGCACTGCATGCAGCGCGCGGCGTCGGCCAGGCCGGCGACGACGATGGGCTCGCCATCCTCGTCCTTGCCGGGGAAGGCGACGCTGGTCATGCTGCTGGCGGCCGGATCATGGCAGGCCGTGCAGACGATGCCCTGAGCGTCAGCGGCCGGCACGGCGGCATCGACCTTGCCCGCCTCGGAGCCATCGGCGCCGAGGAAGTCCAGGTAGCCGGCCGAGCTGTGGCACTTGGCGCAGGAAGCGGGGACGCCGTCCGGATTGGCGGTGGCGTCATCCCAGTGGCGGAAAGCTTCGCTGTCCACGGCATTGTGCCCGGAGCCCAACCACAGCTCCTCATACGGCACGCCGCCGACGGGTTTGACCTCGACGATGCGAGTGACTTCCACCGGGACTTCAACTTTGACTTCCCGGGTGACCTCGACCGTCTGCGGTTCGGAAGTGGTGGCGCACGACGCGAGGACAAACACCCCCGCCACCACGGCGATCACGAACAAAAGTTTACGATATGGCATAGCCCCTCTCCTTAGGGAGAACTCAACTTGCAAACGGGATGTGTGGCGTTGCTCCTCTGCGGGTGGCGCGCCTCCTTTCAAGTCCCCAACTGACACTAGGCTGCCTTGATGACTTGCATCAGATCCTGCACCTGGTGGACGGTGCGTTGCTCGCTGATGACGACCTGAACATGGTCTTGCGCCGGGTCCAGGCGGATCAGGGTCAGCGCGGGCAGTGCATCCAACAGAGTCCCCAGGCTGCAAGACTGCTCGGTCTCCGAGTCACTGACGTCCAGGATCACGGCCGTGGGGTGGGCAGCGATCACACGTCGCAGGGCGTCTGGTTCGCGTGTGTCAATGATCACCAGCGACTGTCCGTCCAGGGACTGCTTGAGACGAGCAGCTACCCCTTCGGCGAAGATCGACTGACTCGACAATATCACGACCTGCGACACGCCCGCCCTCCACAACAGGCTTAGATTAATGCTGGTTAAGTCCCGCAGAAACCCCAAAACGGCCAAAATCTTCCGGCTCACCCGGGTAGCCGCCGCCTACCCAGAAGAGTAGGCGCAGCCTGGGTCGCAATTGTCCGGAATAACCCGAGCGTGCCTCAATTGGCGTGGCTGCTATTGGTCCTGACCAGCCCAATGCGGATGGCGTGGGCCGCAGCTTCGGTGCGGTTGTGGACGTCCAGTTTCTGGAGGATGTTTTTGATGTGATACTTGACGGTGTTCTCGCTCAGCGACAGGGTCAGGGCGATGTCCTTGTTGGAGCGGCCATCGGCCAGGAGGCGGAGCAGTTCCACCTCGCGTTCCGTCAGCCCATTGCCGAAATGTCCCTGGCGGTGGTTGGGGCGTGCGAAGGCGGCCAGCAGCCGCGCCGTTGAATGGCGGGTCAACGCGGCCTCGCCGCGGCCGAGCCCGCGCAGCATGTCGATGAACTCGTCGGCCTTCAGGCTCTTGGAGAGATAGCCGCGCGCGCCGGCTTCCACGGCCTCAAACAACTCGGCATCGTCTTCGGCCCCGGTGAGGATGACAACTCCCGCTTCGGGCCACTGGGCGCGCAGCTGCCGAAGGGCCTCCAGGCCGTTGCAATCTGGCATGCCGGCATCCAGCAGGACTATGTCCGGCCGCAGAACCAACGCGGTCTCGACCGCGGATCGGCCATCCCCGACCTGGCCGACCACCTCGAACCCGGCGGACTCCAAGAGACTCACCAGCCCGTCACGGAACAGCGAGTGATCATCAGCGACCAGGATCTTCACGGGGAGCTCCAGTACGGCTTGCCAAAACGCAATAATTCGGAGGCGGCGAGGAAGACTTGTATCAAAATTGTCATGTTTATTGGCCGCTTGTGTTAGTGCGCACGATCATTTTAACCAGATGACTAATGTAAGAAGAAGATTGATTGTCATAAAAACTGGATAATCTAATGTATAATGATGACCATTGTCATACGACATTGGGTCAACAGCCACTAATGTATGATTAATGGCCCTGGTACCATCACTTGGTGCTGACATAGGGCCTATGCCGTGTGTCCGACCACTTAACCCGCCCCCAAGCGGTTTTTCCATATATTGCCCGGAACCAGGGTCGCCACAGCCCAGACAGGCGCAGCCGATCGCTTCAGCCGCCAACCTGGTGCGATGGGCGCCTCGCCCGGACCGGCTCACGTCTCCCTTCTAGGAGGATTTCCTATGAGGCGCAATCTGTCTGTCGTCGGACTATGCGTCGCCGGCTTACTGCTGATCTTGTCCGCGTGCACGACGCCCGCGGATCAGACTGGCCCAGCCGGCCCGGCCGGTCCCGTCGGTCCGGCTGGCCCGCAAGGCCCGGTTGGCCCGCAAGGCGTCGCCGGTCCAGTTGGCCCGAGCGCGGCCGAATACGTCGGCTCCGAGAAGTGTGCGGGCTGCCACAGTGATTTAGCCGAGACGTTTGCGCTGACCGGCCACGCCTCCGACCTCAAACCGGTTGTCGACGGCCAGGCGCCCGAGTATCCGTTTACGCGTGTGCCGAACCCGCCCCAGGGTTACACCTGGGACGACATCGCCTACGTGATCGGCGGCTATAACTGGAAGGCGCTCTTCGTCAACCAGCAAGGCTACCTCATCACGAACGGGCCCGAGGCCACCACCGCTGACGCCAGTTACGGCAATCAGTACAACCTGGCCAACCAGTTCCTGGACACGGCGGCCGGCTTTGTGTCTTACCGCGCCGGCGAGAGCGAGGTGAGTTTCACTTGCGGCGCTTGCCACACCACTGGCTATCGGCGCAACGGGCACCAGGGCGATGCGCCCGGCATCGTCGGCACCTGGGCCGAGGCCGGGACACAGTGTGAGAGTTGCCACGGGCCGGGCAGCCTGCACGCCAAGAACCCCTACGGCAGCGCTTTGAAAATCGAGCGGGATGCGCAGAGCTGCACGCGCTGTCATCAGCGCGGCGGCGTCGACGATGTGCAGGTGGCGGGCGGTTTTGTCGTGCATGATGGCCCGCACGGCGACCTGGCCCTGAGCAAACACCTGCTGCTGGATTGCGTCGTCTGCCATGACCCGCACACCGGTGTGGTGGCCGCGCGCGAGGCCGCCCAGCCGACGGTCCAGGTGGAGTGCGCGAGCTGCCACTTCCGCCAGGCGCAGAACCAGGACAATGAACGCCACAAGCTGCTGGACGTGGACTGCGAGTCCTGCCATATGCCGCGCCTGGGGCAGGTGGCCGTGGCTGACGCAGCCAAGTTCTCCGGCGATACGCGCACTCACTTGATGGCGATCGACGCCACCCAGCTTAGTCAGTTCACCGAAACTGGGCAGATCAAACCGCAGATCGCCGTGGAGTACGCGTGCAAGGGCTGCCACACCCCCGGCACCAACGCGGAGATCCCGGACGACCAGTTGCTGGAAGTCGCGGCGGGATATCACGACCAGCCATAGCAGTCAGCAACACCGGCGGGAGATGACACCGGGCCGGACGAGGTCCGGCCCGGTTTTGCATGCACGGCGTATGCGTCACCCGGACACCGTCAAGGATTATGGTTGCATTGAGTGTAACCAGAGATGGGTGATAATCGGCACTGCCGGCCCTATATTCGACAGGTTATATCCAGTAAGTACTAATGCCGTAGTACCTTGCTGGACAATAAAGACAAAGGTCGCGCATGAGACAATGGCTCCTTGAACGCCGCCGCTGGCTCTTCATCATTCTGGTTGGGGGAGCCTCTGCGGCGGCCATCCTTCTGCGCCTGACCGTTGCGGGGACGCCAGCCGCCGTTGCGGCGCCGGCCGAGGCGCAACCGGCGAAGCCGGCCGCGCAACCTGGGGTCAGCAACGACTACTGCCTGGGCTGCCACGGCAAGCCCAACCAGCTGCGTACCCTGCCGAGCGGCGAACTGCAGTACATGTCGATTGATCCGGCGGGGTATGCCGCCTCCGTCCACGGCTCCGGCGGCTACGCCTGCGTGCAGTGCCACCCCACGATCCGTGAGTATCCGCACCCCGAGTCCACGGCCCAGGATCTCCGCGCGGTCACCCTGCAAAACTACACGACCTGCCAGGAGTGTCACTCCGGGCAGTATGAGAAGCAGATGGACAGCGTCCACCAGAAGGCGTTGGACGAAGGCAATCAGAACGCGGCCGTCTGCACCGACTGCCACAATCCGCACTACCAGAAGCGCCTGACCAATCCGACGACGGGCGAGCTGTGGCCTAACGCCCGCCTGCTGATTCCGCAGACCTGCGCGCGCTGCCACAGCACCATCTACGACCAGTACAAGCAGACCGTCCACGGCACGGCCCTGATCGGCGACGCCGAGCAGCCGGGCGGCAACCCGGATGTGCCGACGTGCATCGACTGCCACGGTGTGCACAACCAGGCCGACCCGACGACGGCCGGGTTCCGGCTCAGTTCCACCGATCTGTGCGCCAAGTGCCACACCGACCCGGCCCGGATGGACAAGTACCACATCTCGACCAACGTGCTGAACACGTACCTGGCCGATTTCCACGGCACGACCGTGACGCTGTTCCAGAAACAGGCGCCCGGCGAGTTGACCAACAAGCCGGTCTGCTATGACTGCCACGGCGTCCACGACATCCGCGCCGTCGACGACCCCGAGAAGGGCCTGCACGTCAAGCAGAACCTGCTGGTGGCGTGCCAGCAGTGCCACCCGGGGGCGACGCCGGATTTCCCGGACTCCTGGCTCAGCCACTATGAGCCGTCGGCGGACAAGAACCCGCTGGTCTACTTCGTGGACGTCTTCTACCGTTTCTTCATCCCGGGCGTCCTGGTGCCGATGGGGATCTACGTGCTGGCGGACTTCGGCCGCCGGATCTACAGCCGCGTACGGAAAGGCGGGCAGCACTGATGAGCGCCCCCAAGATGTATACCCGCTTCACCCTGGCGCAGCGCATCGAGCACGTCGCCCAGTTGGTTTCGTTCACCATCCTGGCCGTCACCGGCCTGCCGCAGAAGTTCGCGGCGCATCCGCTCTCGGAGTGGGCGATCGCGCTCATGGGCGGCATCGAACTGGTGCGCGTCATCCACCGCGTGGCGGCCACGGTCCTCATGGTCGCCACGGTCTATCACGTGGTCATGCTGGCCTATAAGGTCTTCGTCCAGCGCGTCCGGCCGACGATGCTGCCGGAGCTCAAAGACGCCAAGGACGCCCTGCAGGCTTTCCTCTATAACATCGGCCTGGGCAAAACCTGGCCGCAGATGGGACGCTTCACGTTCGAGGAGAAGGCCGAGTACTGGGCTTTTGTCTGGGGCACGCTGGTGATGGTGGCGACCGGCTTCGTCCTGTGGAACCCCATCGCCACGGCCCAGTTCTTCCCGGGCCAGATCATCCCGGCCGCCAAGGCCGCCCACGGCGGCGAGGCGCTGCTGGCGGTGCTGGCCATCATCATCTGGCACTTCTATGGCGTCCACATCCGCCACTTTAACAAGAGCATGTGGACGGGCCAGCTGACCGAAGAGGAGATGCATCACGAGCACCCGCTCGAGTTGGCCGATATCAAGGCCGGGACGGCGGAGCGCGTCGTCCCGCCAACCGTCCTTAAGCAACGCCAACAAGCCTTTTACCCGGCGGCCGGCGTCGCCTCGGTGGCCATCCTGGTGGGCGTGGTCTGGTTTGTGACTTTCGAAGAGACCGCCATCGCCACGCTGCCGCCGCGGCCCACCCAAGACGTGTTCGCGCCGCAGACGCCCACGCCGATCCCGCCGACGCCGACGCCTCCGCCGGTGGCCGACCTGACCTGGAACGGCTATATTGCCACGCTGTTCGCGGCCAAGTGCACGAGCTGCCACGGCGGCGCAGGCGGCCTGGCGCTGGAGACCTACGCGGCCGCCCTGCAGGGCGGCGCCACCGGTCGGTCGGTGGTGCCGACCGCGCCCGAGACCAGCTCGCTGGTGGCCGTTCAGGCGGCCGGCGGACACCCCGGCCAACTGTCGGAGATCGAGCTGGAGCGCCTGAGGCAGTGGATTCAAGCGGGCGCGCCCGAGGAATGATCACTAACCGGGCGCCTGCCCGGCTCAAGGAGCAACCATGCTGAAACGCACTGGAACTGCCCTCCGCAACTTCTTCTTCCCGCCGCCCGGCGCGCGCATGTCGGCCATGCTCATCGCCTACCTGACGTTGGGCGTCCTGACCCTGGGCGTTTTTGTGGGCGGCGCCTACGCCTGGGAATACACGAACTCGCCCACGTTCTGCGGCACGCAGTGCCATACCATGCCGCCCGAGTTCACCACCTACCAGCTCTCGCCCCACGCGCGCATCTCGTGCACCGAGTGCCACATCGGCCGGGAGTTCGTGGGCAACCAGTTCCTGCGCAAGGCCGGCGACGCCAAGCACGTCATCGCCCTGGCCTTCACCACTTACGAGTACCCGATCACGGCCGGCGACATGCGCCCGGCCACCGAGCTGTGTGAGCGCTGCCACTCGCCCGAGAAATTCTCGGACGACAGCCTGCGCACCATCCAGCGCTATCAGAGCGACCTGGCCAACACGCCCTACAGCATCTACCTGGTGCTCAAGACGGGCGGCGGCTCCAAGCGTCAGGGCCTGGGCAAGGGCATCCACTGGCATGTCGAGAACAAGGTCTTGTTCTACGCCGAGGAGGACTCGCGTAAGCAGGTGATCCCGTACGTGCGGGTCTACAACGACGACGGCACGTACGAGGAGTATGTCGATCTCGAGTCGGATTTCGATCCGGCCCAGCTGGACGAGACCAAGCTCGAGCAGATGGACTGCATGACGTGCCACAACCGCATCACGCACCTGATCAAGACGCCGAGCGATGCCGTGGACGCGGCCATGCAGCGCGGCGCCATCAGCGTCGCCATCCCCGAGATCAAGCTCAAAGCGGTGGAAGCGCTGAGCGTGGCCTATCCCAGTAAGGACGTCGGCTATAGCGGCATCGCGGCGGTCGAGGACTATTACCGGGTGGCGCATCCGGACTACTACGCCGCCAACCAGGAGACGATCAAGGCGGCGGTGGCGGCCCTGCGCGAGATCTACGACGCCTCGGTCTACCCGCTGCAAAAGGTGGATTGGAACTCGCACCCGGACAATATCGGCCACAAGAACTTCGCCGGCTGTATGCGCTGCCACGACGGCAAGCACCTGAACGCCGAACAGGAGGCTGTCCGGCTGGAGTGCAACCTGTGCCACTCGCTGCCGACCGTCTCGACCCAGAAGAAGGTCGTCTCGAACATTGAGGTCAGCCGCGGCCTGGAGCCCGAGACGCACAAGAACCCCAACTGGATCACCGGCCACCGCACATACTTCGACCGGACCTGTTCCAACTGCCATACCGTGGACAACCCCGGCGGCACAGACGACTCGTCCTTCTGCTCGAATTCGCAGTGCCACGGCGTGGCCTGGGAGTTCGCCGGCTTCGACGCGCCCGGCCTGGCTGAACTGGTCAAGGCGCAGTTGCCGCCGCCGGCGCCGGACCTGCCGGGCGGGGTGGCCCTGCCCACGTATGAGGGCCTGCTGCCGTTCCTGGACGCTAACTGCAGCCTGTGTCACGGCGACGACCGGGCCGGCGGCTTGAAGATCACCGCCTACGCCGATCTGATGGCCGGCGGTGATAACGGCCCAGTCATTGTGCCCGGCGATCCAGACACCAGCCTGATCGTGCAGCTTCAGGAGAGCGATCACTTCGCGCTCCTGGATGCCAACACGCTCGCCGTCCTCAAGCAGTGGATCGCCGACGGCGCGCCGGAGCGGTGAGCGTGAGCGGCTGGCGGCGTTTGCTCCTGACCCTACTCGGAGTGGGGCTGGCTTTGACCTGGGTGGGCCCTGACCGGCCCGTCCAGGCCCAGGCCCCGCTCACCATCGAAAACCTGATTATCGAAGTCTGGCCCGAATATGATCGGCCCTTGGTGCTGGTCCTGCTGACAGGCACCTTGCCGGCCGGAACCAGCCTGCCGGCGCAAGTGCAGGTGCGCCTGCCGGCGGCCGCTCAACTGAATGCCACCGCATTTCAGAACGCGGCCGGCCAGCTGATGTCGGCCCAGTCTACGACCCAGCCGGACGGCGACGCCTTGGTGGTGACGCTCACCGTCGAGGCGCTCAATTTCCACGTCGAATACTATGACCCCGGTTTGACCAAGTCCGGCGGGGCGCGGGCGTACACCTTCAACTGGACCAGCGCTTACGCCCTCCAGGCAGTTGAAGTCCGCGTGCAGCAGCCGATCGATGCCAGCAATCTGGTGCTGGACCCGGCGTTCACGCCGGCCGGGACGCGAGACTTTGGGCTGGAGTATTTCACGCGCGCCTGGGGTGTCGTGCCGGCCGGGCAGCCCATCGCCTTCATGCTGGACTACACCAAGTCCACGGACCGGCTGTCAGTCGAAGTGGTTAGCGCGCCCACCCAGTCCCTGGCCATCGACAACTCGACGCCGACGGTGGCCACGCCCTTTGGCGCACTTTCGCCCTGGGTGATCGGCGGCGTGGTCCTGGGCGTCCTGTTCATCGCCGGCGGCGCTGGCTGGCTGTTGTGGCAGCGCTCCAACGCGCGGGAAGTTTCCCATAAAACCAAACGCGGCTCGCGCGGTCAGAGGCCGGGGACGCGGCCGGCGCCTGGGCCAAACGTGGCCGCCACCGCCCCGCGCTTCTGCACGCAGTGCGGACAGACGGTGGCCGCGGACGATCGTTTCTGCCGTTCTTGCGGCAGCCCGCTTTCGGACCGGGCCTGACCAGATGCCCATCATCGCTTAATGCCTGGAGCTTGATTTCGAGACTAAAATCGGCTTAGTGCAGCGTGACCCAGGAATCGAGTAAAATCAGATTAGAAGTATCGGAATTGAGAGGACTTACCATGGCGCAGACAACGGCAACCCCGGAGACCCTTCGCACTACCAGCTCGGGTGGGCGGGCTAAATTTCTGATCGGCGGCCTGTTGATCATCGGCGCGATCATCTACCTGGTGGTGTCCACCATGCAGAGCACGGCCCAGTACTTCTACACGGTCGATGAGATGATCGCTAAAGGGGCCAGCATCACGGGCCAAAACCTGCGCGCCTCGGGCGCGGTCCTGGGCGACTCGATCACGTATGACCCGAACACGTTGACGATCACGTTCGAAATCGCGCACGTGTCGGCCGATCAGCGTGACATCGACGCGCAGGGCGGGCTGGCCCTCGCGCTGCACAACGCTGTCGCCAACCCGGACGCCAGCCGGATCAAGGTCGTCTATGTCGGCCCCAAGCCGGACCTGCTCAAGAACGAGGCCCAGGCCATTATCACGGGCAAGTTGGGCGAGGACGGCGTCTTCTACGCCGACGAACTGCTGCTGAAGTGCCCGACCCGCTACGAAGAAGCGGTGCCGAGCCAGGCCGCCGAAGGCGCGGGGAACTGAGCGATGCTAGCCAACATCGGCTACTTCGCGCTGGTCCTGGCGCTGGGCGCCGCGGTCTACGCCGTGGTGATGGGGTTGCTGAGCGCCTATCGTCAGAACCCCATCTGGCTGGCCAGCGCGCGCCGGGCGGCCTTCCTCACCTGGCCGCTGATCACGCTGGCGGCGGTGCTGCTGATCATTCTGCTCGTCACCGACCAGTATCAGGTGTCCTACGTTTCCACGGCCACCAGCCGGGCGATGCCGCTGTACCTCAAGATCACGGCCCTGTGGGGCGGGCAGGAGGGCAGCCTGGTCTTCTGGGCCTGGCTGATGTCCACCTTCACCGGCAGTGTCATGCTGCGGCGCTGGGAACGCGACCGCGGCCTGATGCCGTATGTGATCGCGGTCACCAACTTCACCCTGGGTTTCTTCATCGCTCTGGTGTTGTTCATTGAGAACCCGTTCGCGCGCTTGTGGCACGACGGGGCCGGCCAGGTGTTCACGGCCATGTGGGCGCCCGCCGGAGCGGTGGCGCTGACGCCGGCGGATGGCCGCGGCCTCAACCCACTGCTGCGCCATCCGGGCATGATCATCCACCCGCCCATGTTGTACCTGGGCTTCGTCGGTTTCGTAGTCCCGTACGCTTTCGCCATCGCCGCGCTGATTACCCGCCGCACGGATGACGAGTGGATCAAAACTACGCGCACCTGGACGCTGGTGGCCTGGCTGTTCCTGTCGCTGGGCCTGATCCTGGGCGGGCGCTGGGCCTACGACGTGCTGGGGTGGGGCGGTTACTGGGGCTGGGACCCGGTGGAGAACGCCGCCTTCATGCCCTGGCTGACGGGTACAGCCTTCCTACACTCGGTCATGATCCAGGAGAAGCGCGGGATGCTCAAGCGCTGGAACATGCTCCTGATCATCCTGACCTACTCGCTCGTGATCTTCGGCACGTTCCTGACGCGCTCGGGCGTCCTGTCGTCGGTGCACGCCTTCGCCCAGAGCGCCATCGGCCCGTGGTTCTTTACCTTCATCGCGCTGACGCTGATCGGTTCGCTGATCCTGCTGGCGCGCGAGTGGGAGCACCTGAAGGCCGAGAACCAGTTGGACGGCCTGCTCTCGCGCGAGTCGGCCTTCCTGCTCAATAACCTGCTCTTCATGGGCATCACGGCCTCGGTCTTCTGGGGCACGGTCTTCCCGATGATCTCGGAAGTGGTCACCGGCCAGAAGATCAGCGTCGGGCCGCCGTTCTACAACCAGGTGGCCGGCCCGCAGTTCGCGGCCCTGCTGCTGTTGATGGGCGTGGCGCCGCTGGTGGCCTGGCGCAAGGCCTCGGCCCGGCAGCTGGGCCGGCTGATGCTGGTGCCGTTCGCGGTGTCGCTGGGGGTGGTGGCGGCGCTGGCGGTGGTTGGCGTCCACAACCTCCTGGCGCTGGTGGGCTTCTGGATCGTCACGCTGGTGACCGGGACCACGCTGCTGGAGTTCGTGCGCGGCACGCGCGCGCGCATGCGCTCGAGCGGCGAAAACGCCGCCGCCGCCCTGTTCAACCTGATCGGCCGCAACCGCCGGCGCTATGGCGGGTACATCATCCACCTGGGCGTCGTCCTGATCGGCCTGGGCGTCATCGGTTCGAACATGTTCCAGCTGGAGACGCAGGGCCGGCTCAAGCTGGGCGAGCAGTTGACGGTCGGGCGCTACGTCATCGTCTACAACGACCTGAGCGCGTTCCAGGCCGACGACGAACGGGAAGTGCACCGGGCGGTGGTGAGCGTGTACCGCGACGGGCAGTACCTGACCGATCTGTACCCGCGCCGCGACTTGTACGCCATGCAGGACGGCCTTCAGCCGATGACGATCCCGGGCGTGCGCAGCTCGCTCGAGGACGACGTCTACGTCTTGCTCATCGACTGGGAGCCGATCGGCGCGGACGGCGCCACCTTTAAGGTGTACGTTAACCCGCTGGTCAACTTCCTGTGGGCCGGCGGTCTGGTCTTTGTCTTTGGCATGCTGGTGGCTACCTGGCCCAGCGCGTCCGAGGGCCGGCGGGCGACCACGCTGCAGGTGGCGGCCTCGGCCCGCGCTCCGGTCGGCGATTGAGGCCAGCCCCGCTCACGGAAAGCTGTATGTTGAAACGAACCTTGTACTTCGCCGCGCTCCTGCTGGGGCTGGCGCTCTCCATCCGCGCGGCGTGGGCACAGGCGCCGACGCCGGCCATCTCCGACGACGAGGTCAACCGGGTCGCCAAGCAGATGTTCTGCCCGGTGTGCGAGAACGTGCCGCTGGACGTCTGCCCGACCGAGGCCTGCCGCCAGTGGCGGGAGACCATCCGCGAGAAGCTCCAGGCCGGCTGGTCCGAGCAGCAGATCAAGGACTACTTCGTCGAGCAGTACGGTGAGCGCGTCCTGGCGGAGCCATCCACGCGCGGCCTCAACCTGTTCGTGTGGGTCCTGCCGCCGCTGGGGGTGGCGGCCGGCGTGGTGGTGCTGTGGCAGGTGTTGCGGCGCATGGCGCCGACCGCTTCCGCCCCGGCCAACCGCCCGCCCGGCCCGGCCGCCGACGATGAGTACGCGGCCCGGCTGGAGGCCGAGCTCAAGGAACGTCGCTAATCCCGCCCGGCCAGCCGGCGGCCCCGCGCCTGCCCGGCCTGGTCTGGAAAGGTCATCGAATGGATATCGGTTCTCTCCTCGTCGGCCTGGCGCTGCTGGCGGTCGTCGCCTTCATCGTGGCCCAACCCTTCTTAGACAACCAAGGTGTGCGCGAGCGGCAGATCTCCACGGTGGAGGCGCTGCAGGCTGAGCGCGACACGGTGCTGGACGCCCTGCGCGATCTGGATTTTGACCAGACCATGGGCAAGCTCACGCTGGAAGACTACACGCCCCAGCGCGCCCGGCTGGTGGCGCGCGGTGTCGAGTTGCTCAAGCAGCTAGACGCCGCCGTTGCTGTGGCCGCCCCGGCCGCCAACGGCGCGGCCGGCAGCCTGGAAGACCAGATCGAGCGCGCCGTCGCCGCCCGGCGCCAGGGCGCGGCGGCTACTCCCGAGGCCCAGATGGAGGCCGCCATCGCGGCCCGGCGCGCCAACGCGCCTAAGGCCGCGGCGGGCAGCGTGGCCTGCCCGCAGTGTGCGACCCCGGCCCGCGCGGGTGATCGTTTCTGCGGCCGGTGCGGCGCGGCTCTGCCCCAGGCCGCGGCCTGCGCCCAGTGTGGGACCGCCTTGCAGCCAAGCGACCGCTTCTGTGCCAAGTGCGGGGCCAAGGTCGCCCCGGCCTCGACGACGGAGGCCGCATGAGCCCCCGTCTCCCAGCGCGCCGCCTGGCGCTGTGCCTGCTCGCGGCCGCCGCCCTGAGCGCGTGTTCCCTGGCCGGCGATATCACGCCGCCGCCGGGCGCGCGCCAGCTGGCCAGCGAACCTACCCGGCCGGCCGTGATCACACCGGCGGCCACGCTCACGGCCGGTCCGTCGGCGACCGCGGCCGCCAGCGCGCCCGTGAACGTGGCGGCCGACAGCCTGCCGGTCAATCGGCCGTCGGCCGCGCGGGGCGCGGCGTTGTATGCCGAGCACTGCGCGCCCTGCCACGGCGACACCGGCAACGCCGACGGCGCCATGTCGGCCAACGTCCCCGGCGGGACCGAGGTCATCCCGAAGTTCGCCCAGCCGGACCTGGCGCGCGCCGCGGCGCCGCAGACCTGGTTCAACGTCGTCACCCAGGGCCGGCTGGAGAAATTCATGCCGCCCTTCAACGAGAAGCTCAGCGACGCCCAGCGCTGGGACGTGGTCGCCTTCTTGTACGCGCTGAGCACGCCGCCGACGCAGATCGATACCGGCCAGGCCGTCTACGCGGCCGAGTGCGCGCAATGTCACGGTGAGGCGGGCCAGGGTGATGGCCCGGAGGCCGGCGCCCAGACCCTGCGGGACTTCACCGATTTTGCCCTGGCCGCCGCTGTCAGCCCGACCGAGCTCTTTGACGCGATCACGACCGGGGCCGGCGTCGCCGGGCACGCTTTTGAGGCCAATCTGTCGGCCGACGAGCGCTGGGCCGCGGTCGAGTACGTGCGCGCCTTCGCCTATGACTACTTCGCGCCCGGCGCGCCCCTGCCGGTGCAGACCGGCACGATCAGCGGACGCGTGCTCAACGGCACGGCCGGCGCCTCCGTCACCGGGCCGCTCAGCGTGGACCTGCTGGGCTTCAACCCGGACACCGGCGTGGTCGAGACGATCACGGGCACGACCGACGCGCAGGGCGCTTATGCCTTTGCCGGCGTGCCGTACCAGGCTGGCCGCCAGTTTGTCGTCGCCGTCACCTACAACAACATCACTTACCACTCAGACGTGGTGGAGTTCCCGTCCGACCACAACCAGTTGGAGCTGCCCGTCAACGTTTATGAGACGACCGAGGACACGGCCGGGCTGCGCATCAACCGCATCCACACCTTCCTGCTCTTTGAAGTCCCCGGCCAGGTGACGGTCGGCCAGCTCTACATCTTCTCCAATCTGGGCGACCGGACTTACCAGCCGGCCGACGGCCGCACGGTGGCGTTTGCGCTGCCAGCGGGCGCCAGCGGCTTAACGGTCCAGGACGGCGAAGACGGCGTGACCTTCTTCCGCACCGAGGCCGGCTTTGAGGACAGTGTGCCGGTGTTGCCCGGCGAGGCCACCTCGCAGGTGCTCTTCTCCTACCAGCTGCCGTACGACGGAGAGTTGAAGTTCGAGCAGGCGGTGCTGTATCCGGTCTCCGAGGTCAACGTCCTTCTGGGCGACCTGAACGTCGACCTGATGGGTGACGGCTTCATTCGCGCGGAGGCCACCGACGCCTCCGGCACCTCGTTCCAGAACTTCAGCCGCCTGGGCCTGGCCGCCAACGAAACGTTGACGTTTGCGTTGCAAGGCCAAGCCGCGGTGGCGGCGGCCACGGAGCAGCCGGGCGGCGTGACGCTCGGCGACAGCACCAGCCTGGCGATCGGGCTGGGCACCCTGGCCGTGGTGTTGCTCGGGCTGGGGGTCTGGTGGTGGCGGCGCACGCCGCGCCCGGCCCGGGGCCGCCGCCAGAACCGCGAAGATCTCCTGCAGGCCCTGGCTGAACTGGACGACGACCGCGCCGCCGGCAAGGTCTCGGAGGCCGAGTACGCCCAAGAGCGGCAGTGGCTCAAGCAGGAACTGACGAAAGTCTGGACGGACGACGGGCGCTAGCGCCCGCTGACCGCTATGATCGAGACACGCGCCCTGACCAAAACGTTCGGCCTGCAGCCGGTGCTGCGCGGCGTCGATCTGACGATCGCGCGCGGCGAGCGGGTAGCCCTGATGGGCCCGAACGGTGCCGGCAAGACCACGTTGCTGCGCATCATCGCGACGCTGGCCCGGGCGTCGTTCGGCGCGGTGCGCGTGGCCGGACACAGCCTGCCGCACGAGGCCGAGCAGGTGCGGCGGCGCCTGGGCGTGATCGCCCACCATCCGCTGCTGTACGGTGACCTGACGGCTGAGGAGAACCTGCGCTTTTACGCCCGCATGTACGGGCTGGCCGATGACGGCGCGCACCTGGGCCGGCTGCTGGAGCGGGTGGGGCTGGCTGCGCGCCGCCGTGACCTGGTGCGGACGTTCTCGCGCGGCATGCAGCAGCGGCTGGCGATCGCGCGCGGCCTGCTGCACAGCCCGGACGTCCTGCTGCTGGACGAGCCCTACACCGGCCTGGACCCGGCCGGCGCGCAACTACTGGACGAAGTCGTCCGCGCGGCCACCGCCCGCGGCTGCACCATCCTGATGACCACGCATGACCTGGAGCACGGCTTCGCGCTGGCGCAGCGCGCCGTCATCCTGGTGCGCGGCAAAATCGTTTTTAGCGCCCGCGCCGACGAGATGACGCCGGCCGAGTTCGCCCGCCACTATGAACAGCACACCGGCGCCCGACCTTAGTAGCCCGCCCGAGGCCGCCCACGCCCCGGAGCAGCCCGCGCTGGCCGCGGCCGGACCGCTGGCCAGCTACTGGCGCAGCGTCCTGGCAATCCTGTGGAAGGACCTGGCCGCCGAATTCCGCAGCAAGGAGCTGATCAGCGCCATGCTGGTCTTCTCGCTGTTGGTGGTGCTGATCTTCAATTTCGCGCTGCAGCTGGACCGCGTGGCGCGCGAGAACGTGGCGGCCGGCGTCTTGTGGGTGACGGCGGTCTTTTCCGGGACGCTGGGCCTCAACCGCAGCCTGGCCCTGGAGAAGGACCGCGGGTCGCTGGATGGCCTGCTGCTCACGCCCGTCGACCGCAGCGCCCTGTACTTCGGCAAGATGCTGGGCAACTGGTTCTTTATGCTGATCGTGCAGGCCATCATCCTGCCCGTCTTCGCGGTGCTGTACAACCTGCCGATGCTGACGCCGCTGCTGTTGGTGTTTGTGGTGCTGGGCACGCTCGGCTACGCGGGCGTGGGCACGCTGCTGGCTTCCATGGCCGTGCACAGCCGCTCGCGCGATGTGATGCTGCCGATCCTGCTCCTGCCGGTGGCGCTGCCCGTGCTGGTGGCGGCCGTGCAGGGCAGCGGCGGCGTGCTGGAAAAGCGCGCCTGGGATGAGATCAGCCTGTGGTTCAACGTGCTGGCCGTTTACGACGTGATTTTCATCGCCGTGGCCTACATGGCCTTTGACTACGTGGTAGAAGAATAGGAGGAGAAATGTTGCAATCGGATCGCGCCCTGCGGACACTCAACGTGGTCACCGGACTGCTGCTGCTCGCGGCGACCGGCATGGTCTTTCTGTACGCGCCCCTGGAACGCACGATGGGGGCTGTCCAACGCGTCTTCTACTTTCATGTGGCCGCGGCCTGGGTGGGCCTGGCCGCCTTCCTGGTGACGTTCGTGGTCGGCCTGCTGTACCTGCGCACCGGCAATCCGCGCTGGGACCGCATCGGGCATGCCTCGGTGGAGATCGGCCTGGTCTACACCGTGATGGGGGCGGCCTCCGGCTCAATCTGGGCCCGGCCGGCCTGGAACACGTGGTGGACGTGGGACCCGCGCCTGATCACGTACACGGTCATGGCCCTGATCTATGTGGCCTACCTGATGCTGCGCCAGGGCCTGGAGGATCCCAACCGCCGGGCGCGCTTCGCGGCCATCTACGGCATCGTCGGTTTTATCAGCGTGCCGATCACGTTCTTCTCGATCCGCATCTGGCGCACCATCCACCCGGTGGTGGTCGGCGGCAGCGGGGATGCCGCGCAGGGTTCCTTTGCCATGACCAGCCCGATGCTGCAGACGATGCTGTTTTCGGTGGTCACGTTCACGGTCGTGTACATCTGCCTCTTGGCCAACCGGGTCCGGTTGGAAGAGCTTTCCGAGCGCGTTGAGCATCTCAAGGCGCGGCTGTTGTCCGCCTAGGCGAGGCCGTCATGGATACACCCGATACCTTCAACTACATGCTGCTGGGCTATGCCGTGCTGTTCGGCCTGCCGTTCCTGTACGTGCTCAGCTGGTGGTTCAAGCGCCGCAACCTGGAGAAGGACCTGGAGCTGTTGAACACGCTCAAGGACGACCAGAAATCCTAAGCCACCGCTTCTGCCTGTGGTAGACGGGATCTGGCGCCACCGCGGCGCCGCCGTGAAGACGGGCCTCCGCTGTGAGGCCCGTCTTCGTTTGCCAGCGGTCATCAGGCGTGGCTCCAACGTCAAGGCGGGCGGGGCGCATCACCCAGGTGTGTTACTTGACACTGGCCCGTAGCGGTGATAAGCTTCGCGGCGCCAATCATCGGATAAATAGTATTAATCGGCTGAATGGGCATGCTAGACAAACTGGACGCTGAACTCCTGCAGTACATCGTCGAGCGCGGTTACCAGCCGGGGCAGCAACTCCCGTCCACCGAGAAGCTCAGTGAAGAGCTGGGCGTCAGCATCGGCAAGCTGCGTGAGCAGTTGGAGGTGGCGCGCAGCCTGGGGCTGGTGGAAGTGCGGCCGCGCACCGGCATCCGCCTGGCCGAGTACGACTTTCGGCCGGCCGTGCGCTTCAGCTTGTTCTACGCCCTGGCCAGCGGCAAGGCCAACTTCGATTCCTTCAGCATCCTGCGCAACCACCTGGAGGCGGCCTTCTGGCATGAGGCCGTGGCCCGCCTGACGCCGGATGACCACGCCCATCTGCACGCCCTGGTGGAGAAGGCGCGCGCCAAGCTCACCGGCCGGCCCGTGCAGATCCCGCACGCCGAGCATCGTGACCTGCATCTGCGCATCTTCAGCCGCCTGGCCAACCCCTTCGTCACCGGCCTGCTGGAGGCCTACTGGGACGCGTATGAGGCCGTCGGCCTGAGCCTGTACTCCGATTACGATTATCTTCAGGAAGTCTGGGACTACCACGCCCGCATCGTCGCCGCGATCGTCAGCGGCGACCACGACGGCGGCCACCAGTTGCTCGTCCAGCACACCACGCTGCTGCGGCATCGGTCGGCGCCGTCTGAGGCTGAGCCGGTGGCTCCGGAACGGCTGGCCCCCCTCGGCTGAGCCGTCCTTATTCTGGTCGCAATCCTAAACGAGGAGAGAGTAGACGATGGCAGTCAGTGAAGTTCAGAGCGGCGCCCCCGCCGCCGACCGCCCGCCGGTGGTGAACATCTTCTCCATCATGGTGGCCACCAAGAACGGCTCCGGCAGCCAAACCGCCAACACGGCCCTGCTGCGCGCCCTGTTCAAGATGGGCATCCCGGTCAGCGGCAAGAACCTGTTCCCGTCCAACATCCAGGGCCTGCCCACCTGGTACACCATCCGCCTGAGCGCGGAGGGCTTCACGGCCCGGCGGCCGCGGGCCGAGATTGTGGTGGCCATGAACCCGGCGACCGCCATCGAGGACTACCAGCAGGTGGAGGCCGGCGGCGTTTATGTGTACGCCGACGACCTCAAGCTGGAGCTCAACCGGGCCGACGTCTCGCACTATCCGATCCCGGTCAAGGCCCTCGCCACCAAGCACGAGAAGGACGCCAAGCTGCGCACCTACGTCGCCAACATGGTCTACGTGGGCGCGCTGGCGCATCTGCTGGACATCCACCTGGAAGACCTGGAGGCGGCGCTGCTCTTCCACTTCAAGGGCAAGCGCAAGCCCGTGGACAGCAACATGCAGGTGGTCCGGGCGGCGGCGGAATGGGCGGCCGCCAACCTGACCAAGACCGATCCCTTCAAGGTCGAGCGCCTGAACAAGACCGACGGCCTGATCATGATCGACGGCAACACGGCCGGGGCGCTCGGCGCGGTCTACGGCGGCGTGACCTTCGTGGCCTGGTACCCGATCACGCCGGCCACCAGCGTGGCGGAGGCGCTCGACCATTATCTGCCCAAGCTGCGCGTGGACCCGGAGACCGGCAAGAACACCTTCGCGGTCGTCCAGGCCGAAGACGAGCTGGCGGCGCTGGGCATGGTGCTGGGGGCCGGCTGGGCGGGCGCGCGCGCGATGACATCGACGTCGGGCCCGGGCATCTCGCTCATGTCTGAGTTCGCGGGTTACGGCTACTATGCCGAGATCCCGGCCGTCATCTGGGACGTCCAGCGCATGGGCCCCAGCACCGGCCTGCCGACGCGCGTCTCCCAGGGCGACATCCTCAAGACTTATTTCCTCGGCCACGGCGACAGCCGCCACGTCTGCCTGATCCCGGATTCGCCGGCTGAGTGCTTCGAGTTCGGCTGGAAGGCCTTTGACCTGGCCGAGCGGCTGCAGACGCCGGTCTTCGTCCTGAGCGACCTGGACATCGGCATGAACCAGTGGATGAGCAAGCCGTTTGAGTACCCGGATCAGCCGGAGGACCGCGGCAAGGTGCTCTCGGTGGAGGACCTGGACCGGCTGGGCAGCTTCCGGCGCTATAAGGACGTGGACGGCGACGGCATCCCCTATCGCACGCTGCCCGGCACGCCGCACCCGCTGGCCGCCTACTTCACGCGCGGCACCGGCCACAACGAGGCGGCCGGCTATTCTGAGCGGCCCGAAGACTGGCTGAACAACATGGCGCGCCTGGCGCTGAAGTTCGAGACGGCGCGCCGGCTGGTGCCGCAGCCGGTGGTGGAGCCGGTGGACGGCGCCGAGATCGGCCTGATCGCCTACGGCTCGACGCACCCGGCTGTGGAGGAGGCGCGCTGGCGCCTGGAGACGCAGCACGCCGTCAAGACGTCTTACCTGCGCGTGCGCGCCCTGCCGCTGAACGAGAGCGTCACCGAGTTCGTCGCCGCGCATAAGCGCGTCTACGTGGTCGAGCTGAACTCCGACGGGCAGATGCTGCAACTGGCGCGGCTGCACGTCGGCGATCTGCAGAACCGCCTGCGGGCCGCTAACTGGGGCGACGGCCTGCCGCTGACCGCCCGCTGGCTGACCAACACGATCCTGGAGAAGGAGGCCCAGAAATGACCGCGCCCGCCCCCGCCCGCAATATGAATGTGCTCGGCTTGCCAAAGACGGAGTACAAGGGCCTGCCGAGCACGTTGTGCGCCGGCTGCGGCCACAACTCGATCGCGGACAAGATCATCGACGCCGCCTGGGATCTGGGCCTGCGCCAGGACACGATCATCAAGCTGAGCGGCATCGGCTGCTCGAGCAAGAGCCCGGCCTACTTCCTGGGCCGCTCCTTCGGCATCAACACCCTGCACGGCCGCATGCCGTCGGTGGCCACCGGCGCGCTGATGGCCAACCACACCCTGTACGGCGTCGGCGTCAGCGGCGATGGCGATACCGGCTCGATCGGCTTGGGCCAGTTCAAGCATATGCTGCGCCGCAACGTGCGCATGGTCTACATCATCGAGAACAACGGCGTCTACGGCCTGACGAAGGGCCAGTTCTCGGCCACCGCCGACATGGGCCAGGAGCTCAAACACGCCGGCCGGAACGAGCTGCCGCCGATCGACTTGTGCCTGGAAGCGATCGTGGCCGAGTGCGGGTTCGTGGCGCGCTCCTTCGCCGGCGACCCCAAGCACGTCACCGCCCTGATCAAGGCCGCCCTGGGCTTCAAGGGCACGGCCGTGCTGGACATCATCAGCCCGTGCGTGACCTTCAACGACAAGGACGAGTCGACCAAGAGCTACCACTGGGGCCGGACGCACGACGAGCGCATCAACGACTTCACCTACGTCGCCGCCCAGGACGAGATCCTCATCGAGCAGGAGGAGGGTCAGGTGAAGGAAGTAGAGCTGCATGATGGCGCCAAGGTGATCCTGAAGAAGCTGGCCCCGGATCAGCACGACCCCACCGACAAGCTGGCCGCCCTGCGGCTGCTGGAGGAGGCGCGCGCCAACCAGCAGTTCATCACCGGCCTGATCTACCTGGCCAAAGACCGCCCGGCACTGGACGAGGTGGAGCGGGTGGTGGACGCCCCGCTGGCGTCGCTGCCCGAGAGCAAGACGCGGCCCAGCCGCGCTTCGCTCGAAGCCGTCATGGCCGAGATGCGCTAAGCCCAGGCACCGTGCGCTTGAAGGAAGGCGGGCCACCCGTGGCCCGCCTTCAGCGTTTAATCCGCCATCTGACGTAACGTTAACTTGACAGGTTGACCTATTGATACTATACTCCCCTACAGTATAACGACAGGAGGCCGCCATGGATCAAGATACGCGCGAGGACGTCCAAAAGCGCCTGCGCCGGATCGAGGGCCAGGTGCGCGGGGTCTCCAAGATGCTGGAGGAGGGGCGGCAGTGTCAGGAGATTTTGCAGCAGCTCTCGGCCATCCGCTCCGCTGTGCAGCAGGCCAGTGTGACGGTGGCGAAGTCCTACGCCTGCGAGTGCCTGGCCGATCCGAGCAAGCCACAGGACGCGTTGGTGGACGAGCTCCTCAACGTGTTTAGCAAGGCGGGTTGACGGAGGCCGGCCCGCGAGGAGAAAGCATGGGAGCAATCAAGGAAGCCGTGGCGGTTTGGAAGCACGAAGGCCTGGCCTTCGACGCCACCGCCAGCACCGGAGCAGCCCTGGCCCTCAACAACCAGGGCGCCACCTTCCGCCCGGCCGAACTGCTGATGGTGGGGCTGGCGGGCTGCACGGGCATGGACGTGATCGACATCCTGCGCAAGAAACGCCAAGACGTGACGGATTTTCAGGTGCAGGCCCGCGGCGAGCAGGCCGAGGAGCATCCGCACCGCTACGTCCGCATTGAAGTCAAGTACATCGTCACCGGCCGCAACGTCGACGCGGAGGCCGTGCGGCGCGCCATCGAACTGTCCGAGACCAAATATTGCTCGGTGATGGCCACGCTGCGGGCGGCGGCGCCGGTGACCACCAGTTTTGAAATTCGCGAGCCGGAGCCGGCGGCGCCGGCCACCGCCTGATGTCCGGACAGCCCACTGAGAAGGAGACCCAACATGAGTGAGCCGATTCACGTGACCGACGCGGCCTTTGAGAAGGCGGTCCTGCAGTCACCGACCCCCGTCATCGTCGATTTTTGGGCGCCGTGGTGCGGACCCTGCCGCGCAGTGGCGCCGCACCTGGAGAAGATCGCCCAGGAGTACGACGGCAAGGTGATGGTGGCCAAGGTCAACACCGACGAAAACCCGGACTGGGCGATGCGCTTCGGTGTCCAGGGCATCCCGACCCTGTTGTTCGTGGCCGGCGGCAAGGTCGTCTACCAGCAGGTGGGCGCGCTGCCCTTCGGCCCGCTGAAGCAGATCGTGGACAAGTTCCTGGAGACGGTGGCCGCGACCCCGTCCGCCAACTGACCCCGGCCTCGCCCCAAGGCCGCGCGCTCGACAGACACGGAACCGCCCGGTGCCGACAGGCCCGGGCGGTTTTTTGCGTTTCGGCCCCGGCGGCCGCCGGGGCGGCTACGGGCGCGGCGGGCTGCCCCCTTCGGGCGCTTGCCCGCCGAACAGCACGCCCTCCAGCGCGCGCAGGCCCCGCCGGGCGGCCGAGCGCACCTTGGCGAACTCGTAGGCCATCTGCCGGCGCAGGCGGCCCCAGCGCGTGACCTCGATCGGCGTGGCATCCCACTTGATCGCGGCCGAACCCCACGTCAGGCCGGCCCCAAAGCCCACCAGCACCAGGTGATCGTCCGGGCGCAGCCGCCCCTGAGCCACCGCCTCGCACACCGCCATCGGGATCGAGGCGGCCGAGGTATTGCCGTAGCGGTCCAGGTTGAACATGAAACGGTCCAGCGGCAGCCCCAGGTTCTTGGCGGCCGCTTCGATGATGCGGCGGTTCGCCTGGTGCGGCACGATCAGGCGCACATCGTCCAGCGTCAGCCCGGCGCCGTCCAGGACCTCCTTGACGGACGCCGTCATCACCCGCGTGGCGAAGCGATAGACCTCTTTGCCGTCCATCTGGATGGTGTGCAGGTTGTCGCGCACGCTCTCGAAGGAGGTCGGTGTCCGGCTGCCGCCGGCCGGGATGATCAGCGACCCGCCGCCCGAGCCGTCTGAGCGCAGCAGGCTGTTGAGCAGGCCGCCCGGCGTCTCGCGCGCCTCGAGCAAGAACGCGCCGGCGCCGTCGCCGAACAGGATGCAGGTGCCGCGGTCTTTCCAGTTGACCACGCGCGAGAGGGTCTCCGCGCCGATCACCAGCACGCGCTGCGCGGCCCCGGCGCGGATGCTGTTGGCGGCCATGGCCAGCGCATAGATGAAGCCTGTGCACGCCGCCGCCAGGTCGAAGGCGCCGGCCTTGGACGCGCCCAGGGCGTCCTGCACCAGGCTGGCCGTCGACGGAAAAACGTGCTCGGGCGTGCTGGTGGCCACGATGATCAGGTCGAGGTCGTCCGGCTCCAAGTCGGCCACTTCCAGCGCGCGGCGCGCCGCCGCTGCGGCCAGCGTGGCAGTGGTGTCCTTCGGGCCGGCGATGCGCCGCTGGCGGATGCCGGTGCGCGCCACGATCCACTCGTCGGTAGTGCTGACCAGGCGCGACAGGTCGTCGTTGGTCATCACGTGTTCGGGCACGGCCATGCCCCAGCCGACGATGTGCGCGAACGGCTGACCGGCGCCAGGCGGCGGCAGGCGGTGGCCATTGGTGTGAGAGCCATTGGCGACGGGAGGGTGAGACGTGCCGTTGGTGCTCATGCGGAATCGGCCTCGTAGCGGCCCAGGATCAGGCAGGCGTTGTGCCCGCCAAAGCCGAACGAATTGGACATCACGGCCCGCGCGGTCTTAGCGCGCTTGTGGTTGGGCACGTAGTCCAGATCACAATCCGGGTCCGGGGTCTCATGATTGATGGTCGGCGGCAGCTGGCCGTCGGTCAGCACTTTAACGCAGATCACGGCCTCCACCGCGCCGGCGGCGCCCAGCAAATGCCCAGTCATCGACTTGGTGGAGCTGATCGGCAGGTCATAGGCGCTTTCGCCGAAGACGGCCTTGACGGCCGTGGTCTCGCTCTTGTCGTTGAGCGCCGTGCTGGTGCCGTGCGCGTTCAGGTAATCGATGGCGCGCGGCGCCAGGCCGGCCTGGCGCAGGGCCATCTGCATACAGGCCGCCGCGCCCGCGCCGTCCTCGAGCGGGGCCGAGATGTGGTGGGCGTCGTTGGATAGTCCATAGCCCAGGACCTGGCCGTAGATGCGCGCCCCGCGCGCGCGGGCATGCGCTTCAGACTCCAGCACCAGGATGGCGCCGCCCTCGCCGATGACGAAGCCGTCGCGGTCTTTGTCGAACGGGCGCGAGGCCGCCGCCGGGGCGTCGTTGCGGCGCGAGATCGCGTTCATGGAGTTGAAGCCGGCCACCGCCACCGGCACCACGGCCGCCTCGGCGCCGCCGGCCAGCATCACGTCGGCCCGGCCGGCGCGGATCATCTCAAAGGCCTCGCCGACGGCGTTGGTGCCGCTGGCGCAAGCTGAACTCAGGCCCAGGTTGGGGCCGCGCATGCCGAACATGATCGCCACCTGGCCGCCGGCGCTGTCCGGCAGCATCATCGGCACCAGGAACGGGCTGACACGGCGCGGGCCTTTCGTCAGCAGGACTTCCTGCTCGACGTTGAGCGTGCCGATGCCGCCGATGCCGGTCCCGATCAACACGCCGATGTGTTCGCGATTGGCCTCCGTCACGCTCAGCCCGGCGTCGCGCAGGGCCTCCTGCGTGGCCGCCGCCGCGAATTGGGTGTAGCGATCCATGCGCCGCGCCTCTTTGCGCCCGAACAACGCCGCCGGATCGAAGCCCTTCACCTCCGCCGCGAAGTGGGTCTCGAAAGGGCTGGAGTCAAACAACGTAATCGGCGCCGCCCCGGATGTCCCCGCCAGAGCAGCCTCCCAGGTCGCCTGGGCGCTGTTGCCGATCGGGCTCAGACAGCCCAGACCGGTGATGACCACACGCACACTCATAGATTTTCCTTATGGGGGTGAGAATTAATCGTCGCGTGTATAACACCTGGGTTGCCGGGGCGATGCGAAGCTGGACATAAGCCGGTGATCTGCCTGACACAGCCGACCGAGGTTTGACGGGTTGGGCGGGCTGCATTAGACTTCAGCGCGCTTTGGGCGCGGCCCGCTGGGGCGGCCCGCCTGGCTTCATTGCCTGTCCATCCTTCTCCGACGGACAGGCCACCTCTGGCAATGCCTCTCTTTCTCGCCACAGTCCAGCTGGCTCCCGCCTGGGGACGGCCGGCATGATCCTGGTCACCGGCGCCACCGGTTTTGTCGGCCGCGCCCTGCTGCCGCGTCTGACCGAGGCTGGCTATGCCGTGCGCTGCCTGGTGCGCGCCTCGCGCCAGACGCCGCGCCTGCCCACCGGCCTGCCGGTGCAGTTGGCCATCGGCAGCCTGGAAGACCCGCGCGCGCTCCGGTCGGCCCTGGCCGGCGTGGAGACGGTCATCCACCTGGCCGGCGTGGAGTGGCGCGGCCGCCACGGCGATCTGCTGGCCGTGGACGTCAACGGCACGCGCGCCCTGGTGGAGGCCGCCCGCGAGGCCGGCGTCAGCCGCCTGGTCTACCTCTCGCACCTGGGCGCCGACCGGGCTTCGGCGTATCCGGTGCTCAAGGCCAAGGGCATCGCCGAGGAGTTCATCCGCCAGAGCGGGCTGCGCTATACGATCTTCCGCTCGGCGCTGCTGTACGGGCGCGAGGACGTGCTCATCAACACGCTGGCCGCCGTCATCCGCGTCAGCCCGGGCGTGCTGCTGCTGCCCGGTGACGGCCGGACGACCCTGCAGCCGCTCTGGGTGGACGACCTGGCGACCTGCCTGGAGTGGAGCCTGGCTGAGACCGCGGCCCTGGACCAGACCCTGTCGGTGGGCGGGCCGGAGTTCGTCACCCTGCCGCAGCTGACCCGCATCATCATGGACAAGATCGGCGTGCAGCGCGCCCAGTTGAACGCCAGCCCGGTGCTGCTGCGCGCCGGGGCGTGGTTCCTGGAGCAGACCTTGCCGCGCTCGCCACTCACCACGCGCTGGCTGGATTATCTGGCCGTCAACCACCTGTGCGAGCTCACCAGCGTCACGCGCTATTTCGGGCTCAAACCCGCGCGCCTGGAGCCCACGCTCGATTATCTGAAGCAGCGCCGCTGGTGGGGCGAGGTGATGCGCCTGGTGCGCGGTTGAGGCCGCCCGGCCGGGCCTGGATGTGTGGGACAATAGCGGCGTTTACCCCAGCCCCCGACGAGACCCATGACTGACATCGACCTTCGTCCCGTGCAGTCCCACGCCGAATTCGCGGCGGTGGAAGACGTGCAGCGCGCCGTCTGGCCTGGCAGCGAAACCGACGTCGTGCCGCGCCACCTGCTGAGCACGGCCGCCGCGAACGGCGGCCTGGTCATCGGCGCTTTTGTCGGCGGCCAACTGGCCGGGTTCGTCTTCGGTTTTCTGGGCACAGACAGCGCTGAGGGCGGCCGCCCGGCCCTGACCCAGCTCAAGCACTGCTCGCACATGCTTGGCGTCCGGCCGGAATACCGCGACCAGGACATCGGCTACCGCCTCAAGCTGGCGCAGCGCGACTTCGTCCTGGGCCAGGGTGTGCGGCTGGTGACCTGGACGTATGACCCGCTCGAGTCGCGCAACGCGCGCCTCAACATCGCCCGGCTGGGCGCCGTCTGCCGCACCTACAAGCGCAACGTCTACGGCGCGATGGCCGACGACTTGAACGCCGGCCTGCCGTCTGACCGCTTCCAGGTGGATTGGTGGGTGACGTCGGCGCGCGTGCGGGAGCGCCTGCTCGGCCAGCGCGCCCAACTGGTGCTGGATTCGTTCCTGTCAGCCGGCGGCGAGATCCTCAACCCCACCCAAGCCGCCCCAGACGACGGCCTGCCGCGGCCGCCGCGCCGCCTGGCCGAGCCGACCGGCACCTTCGCCCTGATCGAGATCCCGCGCGACTTTCAGGCCCTCAAAGCCCAGGACCCGGACCTGGCCCAGGAGTGGCGCGCCCACACGCGGGCGTTGTTTGAGGGCGCCTTCGCCCAGGGCTACCTGGTGACGGACTTCTTCAGCGAAGTCTGGGAGGGGCGGCTGCGGTCCTTCTACGCGCTGTCCTACGGCGACGTGCGCACCGAGTGACGCGGGCGCCGCGGGTTGGCGTGGTATCATCCCGGCGGCGGGCAGGCCCGTCCGCCCTCACAAGCCTAACAGCTTCATGCACCTCGAACAGATCACCCTGCGCCATATCCGCATGCCGTACCGCTCGCCGTTCCAGACCTCGCGCTGGATCGAGCACGACCATGAGTGCGTGATCGTGGAGGCCCGCGCCGACGGGCTGACGGGCTGGGGCGAGTGCGTGGCCACGGCCATCCCCAGCTATTCTTACGAGTCCACTCAGACCAACTGGCACGTGCTCACAGACTTCCTGATCCCGACCGTGCTGGCCGCGGATCTGGACGATGTCCCGGCCTACCGCGCCGCGGTCGCGCACATCAGCGGCCACAACATGGCCAAGGCCGGGCTGGAGATGGCGCTGTGGGACCTGTTCGCGCGGCGCGCCGGCGTCTCCCTGCAGGCGCTGCTGGGCGGCCGCGGCGACCGCGTGAAGGTGGGCGTCTCGGTGGGTATCCAGGCGACGCCCGAGAAGCTGCTGGAGGTCGTCAACGGCTATCTGGCCGACGGCTACCAGCGCGTCAAACTCAAGATCAAACCGGGCCGCGACGTGAGCGAGGCCGCCATCATCCGGCGCCACCACCCGGACCTGCTGCTGCAGGCCGACGGCAACTCGGTCTACCGCCTGGGCGACGCCGAGCACCTGAAGGAACTGGACGCGTTCAACCTGCTGCTGCTGGAGCAGCCGCTGGCCGACGACGACATCATCGACCATGCCAAGCTGCAGCCGCAGCTGCAGACGCCGGTCTGCCTGGACGAGAGCATCACGTCGGTGGAGCACGCGCGCTGGGCGCTGGAGCTGGGGGCCTGCCGGATCATCAACATCAAGCCCGGCCGGGTGGGGGGCATGCACGAGGCCAAGCGCATCCACGACTATTGCCACGCGCGCGGTGTGCCGGTGTGGATGGGCGGCATGCTGGAGACCGGCATCGGCCGGGCCGCCAACGTGGCCGTGGCCTCGCTGCCGGGCTTCACGCTGCCGGGCGATATCTCGGCCTCGCGCCGCTATTACTTCGACGATATTGTGGAGAAGCCGTTTGAGCTCAACCCGGACAGCACGCTGTCGGTGCCGACCGGGCCGGGCCTGGGGATCACGGTCAGTGAGCCGGCGCTGCAGGCGGTGACGCTGCGCGCCGAGACGTACCGGCGCTAAGCGGCGGCCAGCGCCGCCAGCGCTTCTTCGGCCGCGCGCCGGACGCGGTGGTCGGTGTCGCGCAGCATCTGCTTGAGCGTGGGCTGCGCGTGCCGGTCGCGGGCCTGGCCGAGCGCCTGGGCCGCCGCCACGCGCAATTCCGGGTCGGCGGAGCGGGCCGTGGCCAGCAGCACGCGCAGGCCGATCTCGCCCATCCCCAACAGCCGGGCGCGCGCCTCGGCCCCGGCCACCGCGTGCGTCAGCGCATCGGCCAGCGCCTCGCCGGCGCTGTGCGTCCCCAGGTGCGCCAGCGCCTCGCCCGCGCGGCGGCGTACTTCGGCGGCCGGATCGCGCAGCAACAGCTCCAGCGCGTTCAAGCCCTCGTCTGAGCCCAACTCGCCCAGCACCGAACCGATTTCGGCCCGCACGCCCTCCACCGGGTCATGCGCCAAAAGGGTGAGCGCGTCCACGGCCGACGCCCCGGCCACGAGCGCCAGGGTCCGCGCCGCGGTCCGGCGCACCTCCGGATCAGGGTCCTGGGTCAGGTCGGCCACCGGCGCGATCGGGGCCTGCCCGCGCTGCGGTTGCAGCGCCAGCAGCGCCGCCAGCCGGACCTGCGGCTCGGCGTCCTGCAGGCCGCGCGCCACGATTTCGATCGCGCGGGCATCGTCCAGCCGCCCGCACACATCCAGGGCCATGCGCCGCACCCAATGATCGCGGTCCTGGGCCAGCTCGCGCAGCGGCGGATAGATGCGGGCGTCGCGCAGCCGGCCGAGGGCGCCCGCCAGCGACCAGCGCACGCGCCACTCCGGGTCGCGGGTCAGCGGCACCAGCGCCGCGACGACGCGGCTGTCCTGGATGCTGCTCAGGGCGTGGATGGCTTTCTGGCGCACCAGCCAATCCCGGTCGCCCAGCGCTTCAATGAGGACGTTGACGGCCCGGCGTCCGCGCACGCGCGCCAGCGCATCGGCGGCCGGCCGGCGGATGGTGTCGTCCGGCAGCCGCATGGCGTTGAGCAGGATGCTGACCGCGGCTTCGTCGCCCAGCAGGCTGAGGGCCTGCGCCGCCGCCCAGCGCAGCGCGCCGACGCCCTTGCTCTCGTACAGGTAGCGCTGCAGATAGGCCTTGAGCTCATCCACGGCGGCCGGCGCCGTGATCTGCTCGATGACGGCCAGCGCGGCCTCGCGCGTGGCTGGGTCGGTAACGGCTTGCAGCAGGCCGGCGTAGGCGGCTTCGCCGCCGAGAGCGCCCAGCGCGCGCAAGACGGCCAGGCGCACGCCCATCTGCGAGTCGCGCAGATATTCGGCCAGCACCGGCGCCACGCTCTGGTCGCCCACCAGGCCGATCAGTTCCACGGCCCGCTCGCGCAGGATCGGTTCGGGGCGGGCCAGCGCCGTGATCAGGACGGGCAGGGCGGTGGCGCCGAAGCGCAGGCTGGCCTCCATGGCCGCGTCTCGGATGGGGTCGTCGGCGCTGTGCAGGGCTTCCAGCAGGTCGGACAGCGCCTCCGGCCGGCCCAGCCAGCCGAGCAGGTGGGCGGCGTAGGCGCTGTTGGGAACCAGCCGCGCGGCCAGCTCGCGGCGCAGGGGTTCGAGCGGGATCTGCGCTTGGAGCTGGGCGGCCCGCGGCGAACTATGGTTCGGCCCGGTCGGCTCCATGACGATCTTGAACAGCGCCTCCAGGCTGGCGGCGCGCACGGCTTCGTTGCCGTCGTCCAGGGCGATCACCAGCTCGGCGACGGCGTCGGCATGGCCGATGTTGCCCAGGGCCTTGATCACCGACGGCCGCGTCCAGGCGTCCTGCTTCATCAGCGTGATCAGCGGCCCGACGGCGCGCTCGTCGGCCAGGCGGCTGAGGGCGTCGATGGCGGCGTGGCGCATCCAGAAATCGCCGTGCGCGGCGGCGTCCAGCAGGGCCGGCGTCGCCTCGGCCTGGCCCAGCCGGCCCAAAGACTGGGCGGCGGCCCGGCGCACGTTGGGGAATTCGGCCGCGTCCTCCAGCCGTTCGATCAGGGCCGGGACGGCGTCCGGGTGGACCAGGTCACCCAGGATTTCGGCCGCCCACTGGCGCACCTCCGGTGAGGCGTGGCGCAGGCTGTGCACCGGCATCTCCGGGTCTGAGCGGCTGATATCGAGCAGCACGCTCAGCGCGCCGTTGCGGCGCAGCGGGTTGGTCTCCAGCAGCACCTTCACCAGCAGCGGGATCTGGTCCGGCTGGCGCTGCTGGACGAGCGCCTGGATCACGGCCTCCTGCACCGCCACATTGGGGTCGCCGAGCGCGCCGAGCAGGACCTCGGTGGCGAGCGGGGAGGCGTGCTGGCCCAGGAAGGCCGCGGCCTCACAGCGGCGGGCGGAGTCCGGGCCGCTCAGGGCGCTCAGGGCTTCGCTGACAGTGCTAACCACGGCGCTGGTCCTTGACGTAGGCGCTGCCGCCCCGGATCTTGGCGAAGTGCTTGAGCTCGGCGCCCAACTCGCCCACCTCCCAATGGCTGGTGATGGGCCGATGCTCGTTGTGGACGATCGCCACGATCACGCTCAGGATCGGGAACTTGCGGATCATGCCCTGGCGGTCTTTGGCCGTGATGTAGCCGCGCTGCCGGTCGAGCGGTGTGTACAGCTCCGGCGCCTGGCGGTCGAACTCCTGGATCAGGCGTTGGGCGATTGCCTCGGCGCAGCCCGGCGTCGTGATGACCACGAAGTCATCGCCGCCCACGTGGCCGGCCAGGTCCGACGGGTTGCCGGCCTCGGCGACGGCGGCGCTGACCAGGGTGGCCAGCAGCCGGATGGCCTCGTCACCGGCCGGAAAGCCGTAGACGTCGTTGTAGGATTTGAAATGGTTGAGGTCGATGTACAGGACCGCGAACGGGCCGCCGCTGGCGGTGGCCAGCCGCCGGATCTCGTGCTCGATGATCAGGTTGCCGGGCAGGCCGGTGAGGGGGTTCTGGGCCGGCTTGAGTTGGGCGCGGCGGATGTGGGCCTGGACGCGCGCCACCAGCTCGCGATAGTCAAACGGCCGCACCAGGAAGTCGTCGGCGCCGCCTTCCAGCGCTTCGACGATGGTGTGCGGCCGGGTGTGCCCGGACGTCAGCAGGCAGGGCACGTGCCGGGTGCGGCTCTCCTGGGCCAGTTGGCGGCAGACGTGCAGGCCGGTCTGGTCCGGCAATTGAGCCGCGCACACGACCATGGCCGGCGGGTTCTGCTGGGCGAGCTGCAGGCCGTGCGCGGCGGTGCGGGCCGTGGTAACCCGCAGCCCGGCCCGCTCCAGGTTGGCGCGGATCAGGCGCAGGGTGACGTCGTCGTCGTCGATGACCAGCACGGTGCTGGCCGGCGTTTCTGGCGCGGACATCTTTGGCTCTTGCGATGGTTACCAGCGCACCATGGCCCCCAGGGTTGGCGCCCGCTGCGCCGCGGCGGGCATTACCGCATGAACTGCATGATCCAATCGATCGAGTACGCGCCCGCCAGCGCCACCAGGATCATTTTGGGGATCTTGCCCAGGGCGCACAATATCAGAAAACGCCAGGCCGGCATGCGCAGGGCGCCAGCGGCGACGCCGGCCAGGTCGAAGATGGGCAACGGCAGGAACGCCAGGATGATGATGACGATCACGCCGTAGCGCTGCATCCATTCGATCAGGCGGTTATACAGCGCCCGGTTCTCGATGATGGCCTGGCCGCTCCAGCCGGCCAGATAGCCAGACAGCTCGCCCAGCGTCGCCCCCAGGCCGGCCGCCAGCCCCACGCCCCACGGGTTGAGCCCCAAAGCGCCGGCCCCGGCCACGAAGACCAGGCTCGGCGCCGGCAGGACGATGGTGGCGCTGGCCAGGATGGACAGCAGGAAGATGCCGGGATAGCCGTAACTCTCCAGGATGTCGGCGCGGTCGCGGATGGAATAGATGAACGCCGACAGTCCGATGACGAAGGCCAGCATCCCGGCACGCGCCAGTTGCAGACGCCAGGAGACGGGCGGGCGGCCCGAGGAAGGCGGAGGCTGAGCGGTCATGCGGCGGCGCAGGCTCCGGGGCGCCGGTGGTGCGCGCCCCGGGCCGGTGGCCTCCGTCGGCAGTCAGGCTTCGACAATCTCGATGGCGTTGATCTTGGTCCCCGGTTCCCGCGCGCGCATGGGATCGCGTTCCGGGATGGCCAAGACCACGTCCAGCCCGGCGACCACCTTGCCGAACACCGAATGGCGGTTGTCCAGGTGCGGCGTGGGGCCGTGGGTGATAAAGAACTGGCTGCCGTTCGTGTTCGGCCCGGCGTTGGCCATCGACAGGATGCCGGCCGCGTTGTGGCGCAGGGCCGGATGGAACTCGTCCTTGAACTTGTAGCCCGGACCGCCCGTGCCGGTGCCGGTCGGGTCGCCGCCCTGGGCCATGAAGCCCTTGATGACGCGGTGGAAGGTCACGCCGTCATAGAAATTCTCGCGGGCCAGGAAGACGAAATTGTTGACCGTCAGCGGCACCTTGTCGGCGAAGAGCTCGATCGAAAAGTCGCCCTTGTCCGTCTTGAAGTTAGCCGTATATTTCTTTTTCGCGTCGATCACCATGGGCGGCGGGGCGGAGTATTGTTTGGGCACAGTCAATCCTTTCTAGGACCCGGCCAGCCGCGTCGGAGGAGCCCGGCCGCCGCAGCCGGGCCGGGTCTGGCCGAAGGCTGCCGCGCCGCCCACCGCGCGGCCAGCGGGCTGAGGCACATTGGCCAAATTGTACAATGGAATCCGCTTTACTTCGTCTGATATGATGGCGTCGTTCTAACCGTGTTCGCGGCGGCGGCCCGGCGCCGGTGCCCGGCCGCGCCGGAGTTCGACGTCACCGAAACCATCGGCCGCGCGTCTTACTTGGCTGGAACTCCAGTCATGCTGCGCGCCCGGCCCATTTCTGGCCCACTCACTTTGACGGCTCCCACCGCCTCGCCGGAACAGCGCGTGACGGCGCTGTTCGAGCGCCTGTATGCCGAGTATGAGACGCCGATACTCAACTACCTGTATCGGCTGCTCGGCGACCCGGCGCTGGCCCAGGACCTGGTTCAGGAGGCCTTCACGCGCGCCTGGAAGGCGCGGCAGGCCCTGCCCAGCCTGGAGAACCCGCGCGCCTGGCTGTACCGCATCGCCACTAACCTGGCCCATGACCACGTCCGCCGGGCGCGCCTGTTCAGCTGGCTGCCGCTCTTCGGCGACGAGCCGGCCCTGACCGCCGAACCCGATGAGGCCGACCCGCTGGAGGCCCGCCGGATGCGCCGGGCGTTGCTCAAGCTCTCGCCGGATTACCGCGTCCCGCTGGTGCTGTACACGTGCCAGTCCCTGAGCGTGGCCGAGATCGCGGCCGCCCTCGAAATCTCGTCGGAGGCCGTCAAGCAGCGGCTGGTGCGGGCCCGCCAGCAGCTGCGCCAGGCCTACGGCGACTGAGCGACCATGGCCGAGCACTATCACGACCAACTCGCTTACTACGGTGACCTGACGCCGGACGAACGCCGGGCCGTGGACGCCCATCTGGCGGCTTGCGCGGAGTGTCAGGCCACCTGGGCGGCTTACCGTCGCCAGGACGCGGCCCTGGAAGCCCTGCCGCGCCTGCGCCCGCGTCCGTCCGGGCGGCGCTGGTCGCCTGGCGCGAGTGCGCCGGCCAGGCCGTCGCTGCGGTGGGCCGTGGCCCGCCTGGGTGATGCCCTGGCGCTGGGCGGCCTGGCGGCCCTGCTGTGGCTGTTTGCGCTGCAGGTGCAGGGCCTGGCCGCGGGCGGCGCGGGGACGCTGACTCCGGCCGCGCTCGAACCGGGGCTGACGCTGCCGCCGACGCGGCTGCAGCCGCCATCGCCGTGGCTGGACGCACTGCCTTGGCTGGCCGCCGCGCTGCTGGCAGTGGGCCTGCTGTTCATCCTGACGCGCCGCAGCCTGGTCCCGACGTTTACGGGTCTGGTGTTGGCCGGCCTGCTGCTGACCGGCTTCGTCTCCCCCTTCTCACTCGTGCCCAATCCGGTCGCCCTGGCCTGGCGGGTTGTCGGCGGCTACAGCTATGACCCGCGTTTGCCCTTCAAGAACGACTTCCTGATCGCGGGCAGCCCCGCGCGGGAGTTGCGGCCCTACCTGGACCAGTTGATCGGCCAGACCGGCCTTTCACCGCTGGACCCGAACCAACCCCTGGCGCGCTACGAGATCCTGCGCGTGAGCCTGCACCCGGTGCGCAACCGCGTGGCGCTGGTGACGACGCGCTTCATCTATGCCGATGGGTCGTCCCGCGTGTACCCGGTGCCCCTGCTCGGGCCGGCCGTCGATGTCGGCGGGTTCTGGCTGGCCGGCTGGCGCGCCGATGGCCTGGAGCGGCTGCGCAGCCAGCACCTGGCCTTCCCGGAGCAGCCCTTCGCCACAGAGACGGCGCCGCTCCGTCTGGGCGCCGTGCAGGCTCTGGCGCTTCACCCGGAGGCGAATCGTCTGGACGAGATAAACCCCGGCCACTGGTTGTGGGACAGCGTGCGCGTGGAGCGCCTGGTGGCGGCGCCGGACGGCAGCGGTTTCCTGGCGGCCGTTGAGCCGGAGGCCGGCCTCCGGCAGTTGTGGTGGGTGCCCTTCGACGGCACAGCGCCGGCCCTGGTCGCCCCGGTCAGTGACATCCGCGAGTACGGCTGGTCACCGGACAGCCGCACGATCGTCTACACCCGCTTCGATCCGGAGGCGGCCGCCGTGGATATCTTCCACGCCTTTGCCATCGTGAGCGTCCCGCGCGATCAGGCGGGGGCTGATTCCGCCAGCCGCACGTCTGGTGCGACCACGCTCGCCACGGGCCTGTCCACTGACCAATTGCCCGGCCTGACCGACGCCGGCGTCTGGTTCTTCCACTCTGGCCAACTGTGGCTGGCGCCCTCGACCGGCGGCGTGCCCGTGGTGCAGCGCTCGGAGATCAGCTCAAACCAGGCGCCGCGGCCCTCGCCGGATGGCCGGCTGGTGGCCTATGCCCAGGCCGGCCGCCTGTGCCTGGCGGATCTGGCGGACGGCGGCGAGGTGTGCCTGGACGACGTCGCCGCCGCCGAACTGACCTGGTCGCCGGACGGCCAGCGCCTGGCCGTGGTGGACCGCGATGTGAACAACCTGCGCCCGGTGCGGCTGGTGATCGTGTCCGCCGCCGGCGCCCTCCAGGCCGCGTTCGAGATCGCCCCGCGCGATGTCACCGATCCGCCGCAATGGACGCCCGATGGCGGCGCCGTTTTGATCCAGACCTTCCCGCAGGACGGCCGCCGCATCATCGCCGTGGACCTGGCGAGCGGCCAGGTGCTGGATCTCAGCCGCGAGCACTGGGACGCGTACTTCACGCTCCTGCCGGGCGGGGAGGCGCTGCTGCTCAATAACGGGCGCGGCGGCTACTGGCGGGCGGAACTGGTGCGCTGAACCCACGTCACCCCGCGGCTGGCCGAGTCACCGGCTGGCCGGACCGCGCGTCATACTGGCCAAATCACCCTGGTCTCAAGGAGTCTGGCGGGTATGACCACTTCGTCCCCATCCGCACCCCAGCGTTCGGCCACCGATTCGCTGGAACGGCTGTTCAAACTGGCCGTCGTCGTCCTGGCCGCCCTGGTCGTAGCCGCCGTGCTGTTGGTGGTGGCCCAGAGCGCCGTCTACAAAGTCCACGAGTATGAGCGCGGCCTGCACCTGCGCGGCGGCCAGTTTCTGGGCGAGGACCAGCCGGGCTGGCACGTGCAGATCCCGTTTGTGGATACGGTCATCTTGGTGAAGGTCAATGAGCGCCTGAGCTACGTGGAGCGCATCAACACGGTCACGGCCGACAACCTGACCATGGTGGTCTCGCTCCAGTACACCTACCGCGTCACGGAGCCGCGCACCTTCGCGCTGGATGTGGACGACCCCGAGCGCATCCTGTTTGAGTTCGTACAGGGCAAGCTGCGCGATGTCGCCAATCGCAAGAGCATGGCCGAGATGATGAGCGCGCGCGTCGAGTTCAACGAGGCGATGCTGGCCGAGCTGCGCACCAAGGAGCAGCAGTACGGCGTCCAGTTTATCACCGTGCAGATCCAGAGCGCTGAACCGCCGGCCAACGTCGTCCAGGCGATCGAGGACCGCATGGTGGCCGTGCAGCGCCAGGAGCAGGCCGAGGCCGAAGCCGCCCAGCAGCGCGTGCTGGCCGACGCCCAGTTCTACGCCGCCCAGAAGCAGGCCGACGCCGAGGCCTACCAGATCCAGCAGCGCGCCCAGGCGCAGCGCGAGTCGGTGCAGCTGTTGTTGAGCGAGCTCAGCCGGCATCCCGAGATCGCGGACAAGTACCTGGACTATCTGATGACGCAGGAGCTCAAGGACAACAGCAAGTGGATCATCAGCCAGACCGGGGAAGCGCCGACGGTCGAGCTGCGCGAGACGACCGAGCCGGCCCCGGCGCAGCCGTAACTCAGCCACGAGGCCAACCTATGGATGCGACCGCTCAATCCAAGCGCTTTCGGGCGCTGGCCAGCCGTTGGATCACGCGCGGGCTCGGACTGCTGGTGATCGGTTTCTTCGGTTTGATGGTGGCGCTGGCGTTGACGAATGAAGACCCGGTGGCCCCGCAGGGCCGGCCGGTGATCGGGGCCCTGCTGGCCTGCCTGGCGGGTGTGGTGCTGAGCTGGCGTTGGGGACGGGCGGGCGGCACCCTCACGATCCTCGGCGCTCTGGGGCTGGCCGCCGCCGTGCTGGCCTCCAGCCAGGTGACCGGCCTGGGCTGGGAGAGCGTGCTGGTGGCGGTGGCCTACCCGATCCCGTTTCTGATCGTCGGCGGGCTGGCGCTGACCGAGGGCCGCCCGGCCGGGCCGGCCGACAAGGCAGGTGGGCAATGACGCGCCGCGCGCTGGGAGTGTTGGTGTGGGTGGTGCTGGCGCCGGCCGCCTTGTGCGCGGCGACGCTGGTCCTACGTCCGCAGGAGTGGCGGCCCCACACCCAAGACGAGCAGCGCACCATCACGATCTACGCCTACCGCCAGTGGCAGTCCACGGGCATCGACCTGGAGCCCGGCGACCAGGTCCGGATCAGCGCCAGCGGCGAGTGGCAGTATTCGCCCTACGTCGGCCTGCACGGTCCGGAGGGCGGCGGCAAGCCCGTCACCGTGGCCACCTATCCCATGCAGGCCGTCGACGGCGGCGTGCTGCTCGGGCGCATCGGCGAGACCGGCCAGGAGTTCTACGTCGGCCGCGGGACCACCTGGTATGTGGACGCGCCCGGCCGGCTGATGCTGCGCATCAACGACGATCTGCTGGGCGACAACGTCGGACAGCTGACCATCCAGGTGGGCGTGACGCCGGCCCCGCAAACGCCCACGCCCTGAAGCCGGCCCAGGACCGGCGGCCGCTGCCACGGATCTGCGGTCCAGAAGAAAGGGGACGCATGTTGTTGTCAGGCGGCAAGCTCAAGACATTTGGCCGGATGGCACCTCTGGTATTGCTGCTGGCGACAACACTGGGGCCCTGGTTCATCGACAGCCATCCGGCAACCGAAGCGACGTGCGCTGCTCCCTACATCTGGCAGGGTAACGGTTTCTGCGCATGCCGGGTCACTTTCCTGGCAGCGATTGAGCAAGCTATCGAACCGGGCCACAGTGGGTTGTGGCTGCTGAGCCTGCCCCCCGTGCTGCCTCTATTCAGCACACTGCTTCTCCGCCTGAGCGGAGAGCGCCGGTGGCTGTGGATCGGTCACCTGGCGGCCTGGGGGTTGGCTGCCGTTTACGCGCTCTTTCTATTCGTTGGTTATTGGTATCGGCACCCCGCGCTGATACTCTGGGGCGCCGGGGTTGGCGGCGGGGTGGCCGTTGTCAGCCTGGCAGGCGAGATGCTCTTGCGAAAATCCCCGGCCCGCCCGGCCTCACCGGGAAGGGTTCTGTAGGCCGGTCCGCACTCAGCCCAAAGAGTCTAGGCACCCAGCCGCCCAGCCGGCGGGCCGTGAATTGGCAGGCTTCTGCGCTGGGCCGGCACTCTTTCGGTTGTGGGCATTGTCCGCATTCCATCAGTTGCCCGGTCTACCTGCCAACCACTAGCGCAGAGCTAACGAGATCATCAGAATGAACCCGAATAGCAAAAGACCCCACTGGCTTCTTTATCCCGCCTGGATGGTTCTGTCGTTCTTATGCATTCCTGGTGCCTATTTCTTTGACTTTATCGTCCGGAGCATCATCACTCAGGTGGTCGGTGACTTGATCTACGTGAATGGGGCGCGCCTCTTTACGGAGGATTTTCTATTTGCCTATACCTTTATTCCGATGGTCGGTCTTGTGACAGGCGCCCTGCAATATGCGCTATTGCGCCGTTATCTGCCACGTATGGGGTGGTGGGTGCTCGCGACTACCGGCGGCTGGCTACTTGGAATGCTGTGGTTTCTCTTAACGGGCGGGAACCGTTCCCTGAAACCCGGTCTGATGTTTCTCGTGATGGGTTTGGCAATCGGGATCGCACAATGGCTGCTGCTGCGGCGGCGATTGTCCCAGCCCGGTTGGTGGATTGTGGCCAATGTTATCGGCTGGGGGCTGTTGGCTTTGATAACCGCAGGCAGTGAGCGTCCAGCGGCTTCCAATGCAGCAGAAACATGCACCGCCGTTGCACCAACATCAACGCTCAGGGCTGCCCCTCATCCCGCCGAAACTGGCGAGCTCGCGTCGTCGCCCAAGAAAACGCTCTTGCTTTATGACGATGATGGCAGTCGCGATGGAATGGCAGCGCTTCTCTACTTGCTAAGTTATCCAGATATATCTATTCGGGCTATAACCATTTCCTATGGTGAAGCGCACCCCGAAGTGTATATACAGCACCTGGGGTGTGTGCTGGACCGTCTAGGGATGAGTGACATTCCACTGGGCGCAGGGCAGGATATGCCCTTGGCAGGAGGCACTCCTTTCCCCGATTGGTTACGCCAACTAAGCGACAATTTCTGGGATTATCCGTTACCGACTGCTGACAAGACTTATCCTTTCCAGAATGCTCCCAACTTGATAGTTTCGATTGCTAATGAAGCTCCAGAACCCATAACCGTCTTTTTGAGCGGGCCTTTTACTAATCTGGCGCAGGCTCTGCAGCTCGACCCGGCCATAAAAAGCAAAATTTCAGCCGTTTACTTCATGGGCGGCGCGGTGTATGTTCCGGGCAACATAACCGGTCTGATTCGCGACTCCAACAACCACGTTGCAGACTGGAATATCATAGCCGACCCGCAAGCTGCAAAAGAAGTATTCGAGTCTGGCTTGGAGCTTTATATGGTGCCGCTTGACGCCACGCATCGAGTGTTACTAAGTCAGGCAGATATCCTTCCGTGGCGCCAAGGTGATGACAAAGCCACTATGGTTGCAGATCTCTACGACATCATGTTCGATACTTGGGGCCTTAAGGAGGCTGAGATTTTCGACCTAACAGCAGCCGTCATCATGGTTGAATCTGAAACGTGCAACTTTCAGCCGCTTCATCTTGAGGTAATTACGGATAGCGGCCCTACTCAAGGACAGACCGTGGTTGTTCCCAATATCGAGCCGAACATTTTCGTCTGCTTGGAACCGAATGTGAATCAAGTCAAGCAGAATATGAATAAGACCTTCTCGCCGTAGGGAAAGCCGCCCAACCAGCGGTTGCTAAGAACGGGCCGACACCGGGAGCCTTCTGCCGAAATCAGTGACCGGTTCAGCGGGGCGGGAGACCGCACCCGATCTCGGGGATTGCAGGCGCCTGTCCTTGGCGCTGCCCTCGCTTCGCTCGGGGGCACAGGCCGCTTGGGTTAACGCGCTCGGCCGGCGCCTGAGCCGCCACGTTGGTTTCATTTAGCCCCAGCCGTTCGGCCGCCCGGTGAGCGGCCTGTTCGTCTTCTGCTTCAGCCGGAAACGCAAATGCAGACAAGTCGGCGCAATCCACAGGCCAGCCGGCGGCCCAAACCAAGGCCCGTAAGCTCACTGGGTGCGCGCGCGCACGGACGCCGGATCGAGCTCGGTCAACGGCTTGTGGCGTCGTGGGCACCCCGCCGCGTCAGGCGCGCTCAGCCACGAACCAGACGTGGCAGCTTTTGTGCAGGCGGCCGCGTTCGAAGCCGGCCACGACTGTGCGCACTACGCGCAAACCGCTGGCCTCCAGGCGGCGCTGCCACTCCGGCACGGTCTTGAATTCAAACGGCATGTTCATCTCGGGCAGCCCCTGCGCTACGGCATTGGCGTAGTAGTCGATCAGGGCCAGCGCCTCCGCCTGGGCCGCCAGCGGCAGCGCCACGAAGGTCCGCAGCAGCGGCTGCGCGGCCAGTGTCTCGGCCAGGCCGGGCAGGTCCGGCGGCAGGCCGTAGGCGTCCTCCTTGATGACGAGCTGGCGCGCGATCCGCGACAGGCGTTCCAGCACGGGCGCCAGGTCGGCGGCGTCGATGTGGTGCAGCACGGCTTGGATAAGCGCCGTGTCGGCGCTGTCGTCCGGGTACGCCACCTCGGTCGGCGTCGTCATCTGCACAAAGGGCAGGTGGCGAGCCTCGGCGTAGCGGTAGTCCAGCACATCGGTCGTGAGAACCTGATAGCCGCCGCGCGCCAGGCGGGCCGCCAGGTAGCCGCTGCCGCAGCCAAAGTCCAGGATCCGCGGGCCGCGCAGCAGGGCCCCCAGGTGCTGGAAGTCGGTCTCTGGCTTGAGGCGCGTCTTGTAGTCATGGTAGCGGGCGTTGAACCAGAACTCCGGATTAGACTTGCGGAATGTGTCGCGCTGCAGGCCGGTGACGACGGCCACCAGCCGGGCCGGATCGGGGGCGGCGCGCTGGCTGGCCTCGAGTTGGTCGAAGGCTTCATCCACCAGGCGGTCGACCGGGGCCGCCAGGTCCGGGAAGAACTCGTGATAGCCGGCGCGCACGCCGGCGCGCACGAAGCCGGCCACGGCCGGGTTGCGCAGCGCCCGGCCAACAGTGAGGAGGGAGTGTTCGCTTGACATGTCGGTATCCTGCTGAAAGGGGCGGCTCAGCGGCCTTGAAGGGTGAGGCTGCGGACGCCCAGCCGGCGCGCCGCTCCACCCCGTCGGTCGAGGCAAATTGTCCTGGTTGTGCTCTCATGCTAGAGTTGGGGCGTGGCCGCCGAAGCCTCCGCCAACCCCGAAGCCGCCGAACTGCTTCAGCTCGGCATTGCCGCCTATCGCGCCGGCGATCGGCGCCGCGCCCGGCAGCTGCTGACAGCGGCCACCCAGCGTGACCCGCGCCTCGAGCAGGCCTGGTTGTGGCTGAGCGCGGCCCATGACGACCTGGAGTTCCGGCGCATCTGCCTGCAGAAGGTCCTGGCCCTCAACCCCCGCAACGCCGATGCCCGGCGCGGGCTGCAGATCTTGGATGGCGCGCCGCCGCCGCGCGTCTCGGTCTTCTCGCCGCCGCCCGCCGGCAGCGCCGCGCCGCCCGCGGCCGAACCGCCGCCACGCCCGCCGGCCGCCACCATGCGCGCCCGCCCGAGCGAGCCCATTTTGCCGCATTGCCCGTGGTGCGGCGCCGAGTTCACCCGGCGCGCCCAGGATCGCTGCCCGCGCTGCGCCAAGCCCCTGGAAGTCGATTGCCCGGCCTGCGAGCGGCCGGTCCCGTTGGAGGCCGAGAGTTGCGTGCATTGCGGCCAGGCGGTCGGCCGATTCTTCGCCGACCGGGAAGGGTATTTGTCCCGGCTGGGGGAGGCGTACTTCGCCCAGAACTGGGTGGACCAGGCGCTGGCGATGTATGCGCTGCTGCTGGAGATGGCGCCGGCCAAAGAACTCTATCACCGGCGCACCGCCCAATTGTACGGCCAAATCGGCGACACCGTCGCCAGCATCAACGCCTACCGGCGGGTGCTGGAGTTGAGCCTGGATGATCCGGAAGCACTGACCCAGCTCGCCCGCTGGTACCTGATCTTGCATCAAGCGCCGGAGCTCAAGGAGATCGGCCAGCGCCTGCGCGCCTTGAAGCAGCGCTCGCCCAAGCTGACGGCCATGCTCGGCGATATCGAGTACGAGCTCGAGCACTACAAGGCAGCCGAGCCGATCTACCGCGAGCTGGTGCAGCGCCGCGACCTGGACCCAGAGACGCGGGTGCGCCTGCATTTCCGCCTGGGCGAAATGGCCCGCGAGCGCGGCGATCCGGCCGGGGCGGTGCGGGCCTACTCCGCCGCAGTCGGACTGGGCGTTGACGGGCACGAGGCCAAGCTGGCCCAAAGCCGGCTGGATGCGCTCCGCCCGCCGCTGCCCGAGCAGGCCTTGCGCAGCTATGGCGAAACCCTGCGCGCCATGGTCGGCCCGGTGCTGCTGGTCTGGCTCACGGCCGGCCTGCAGATCGGGTTTGAGATGCGGCGCCTGACCGGCGTGGGTCTGGTGGGACTGGTGCTGACCGTGCTGGGGAGCTACCTGCTGGCGTGCGCGCTGGTGACGCCGCAGACGCTGGAGTGGCGCGAGGCGCTCGGGCCGGCTGGCTTGAACCAGCCGGTGGCCAAGACGCTGGCGGCCGTCGTCGGCGGCGGGCTGGCGGCCACGGCGCTGTTCCTGGTCCTGTTCGGGATGTGAGGCGCGACCATGTTCCTGCCGCTCAGCGCCGGTCGCCGCGCCTATCCGGGCTTGCCCTGGGCCACCCTGGCCATTCTGCTGGTCAACGGGGCGGCCTTCGCCTGGGAGGCGTGGCTGCTGCTGGGGGGAGGCGGCTCAGCGCTGCCGACCTTTATCCAGGTCTGGGGGTTCACGCCGCAGGCCGTGCTCGCGCAGCAGGGCGGACGCGCCCTGACCGCCTTCACGTCCATGTATCTGCACGGCAGCCCCGGCCACATCTTCTTCAACTTGCTGTTCCTGTGGGTCTTCGCACCGCTGGTGGAGGAGCTCACCGGCGCGTGGCGCTTTCTGGCCTTCTATCACCTGACCGGGCTGCTGGGCGCGGCGCTGACGCTGCTGCTGGACGGCAGCTCGGCGTCGCCGCACATCGGCGCCAGCGGCGCGGTGGCCGGCGTGCTGGGCGCCTTCCTCCTGCTTTATCCTGGCCAGCGCGTGCGGACGCTGATCTTCATCGGCCTTCCGTTGTGGCCGCGGCTGCCGGCCTGGCTCCTGCTGGGCGCCTGGCTGGTGGACCAGGCGGCGCTGGGGCAGATGGTGCTGAACGTCGGCGGCAACTACACCGGCATCGGCGTGTGGGCGCACCTGGGCGGCTTCGCCGGCGGCCTGGCCCTGGTGACGCTCTTCTTGCGCCCAGACGTGCTCTTCAACCGGCGCGGCGCGGTCTGACCCGTCGGCTATTGTGGCGCCGCTCTCCGCTCAATCCTGGATCGGTTTGAAACCCTCGCCCAGGGCCTCGTGCGCCTGGCCGATGACGACGAAGGCCCGCGGGTCCAGCTCGTGGATGATCGCTTTGAGCTGGCTGACCTCCGAACGGCTGACGGCGATGAAGAGGATGTGGCGGGCCTGGCCCGAGTACATGCCGGTGCCGGGCCAGCCGGTGACGCCGCGCGCCATCTCGCTCAGCACGCGCTCGGCAATGGGACCGGGCTGCGACGTGATCACGGTGGCCGCCCGCACGATGCCCACGCCTTCCGCCGCGGCCTCGGCCGCCAGGCCGGAGATGTACAGCGCCACCACGGCGTAAAGCGCGTGCTCCCAGCCGAAGGCCAGCCCGGCCACGAAGACGATGACGGTGTCGGTGATCAGGTAACTCTGGCTGAGCGGCAGCCCGCGCCAGCGCCCCAGGATGCGGGCGATGATGTCGGTGCCGCCGGTGGTGCCCTGGGCGCGGAAGACCAGGCCCATGCCCAGCCCGCCCAGCACGCCGCCGTACAAGGCGTTCAGAAACGGGTCCGGCGTCAGGCCGGTCTTGGGCAGATACACGGCCAGGGCGTCCACCAGGACCGAGTAGACGACCACGGTGAAGATGGTGCGCGCCATGAAGCGCCGCCCGCCCAGGTGGCGCCAGCCCAGCCCGAAGAGCGGCGCGTTCAGGACCATCACCATCACACCGATCGGCCAGCCCGTGAAGGCATTGATAATCTGCGCCAGCCCGCTGATGCCGCCGGCAGCCAGTTGGCCCGGGATCAGGAAAAGGTCCATGGCCAGGGCCTGGATGACACAGCCGACCGTGATCAGGGCGTAGTCGCGGAGACGCGGTAACGTACTCATTTCCTGTTTGAATTCATTCTGTTTATGGTTAGAATTCCGGCCAAGCGGACCGGGTACCAGCCCGAAAGGATATCACGATGCCCAATGACTTGCGCTCCCTGACCTGCCCCAAATGCGGAGCGCCGCTCGATTTTCCACCGGGGCAGGCGGTGGTGCAGTGCCAGTTCTGCGATTCACGCTTCGAGCGCTCGGACGACGCCCCGACCGCCGACGACGCCGGCCACGCTCTGAAGATCGATGTGACCAGCGGCCGGGTCACGGTGGCGCAGTCGTCGCAGGCCAAGCGCTTCGTCATCAAGATGCAGGGCGATCAGCCCATGGTGATCGAGGCCGGCGACGAGGCCGGCGCCTCGGTCACCACCTTCGGCGTCAGCGAGGCGCCGCGCCCGGCGGCCAACCGCGCCGTGGGCTGCGTCGTCGGCGTGGTGGCGTTGGTGGCCATCCTGGGCGTGCTGGCCTCCGTCCTGCCGGGCCTGTTCGGCCTGGCCGCCCTCTCCAGCCTGTTCGGCGGCACGACGGCGCAGGGCACGCCCGTGATCCCGGGCCTGGACGTGGTCCTCACGCAGATGCCGGGCGTGAGCGACATGCTCACCCAGGTGCCGCAGGCGGCCACGCGCTATGTGGTCGGCCGGTCGGCGGCCCTGGTGCCGGCCCTGTCTGACGCGCCCGCCGACCTCGTGGTGCTGGCCACGCAATACCAGCTGAGCGGCGGCGAGGGCGAGCAGCGCCTGCTGGCGCTGAGCGGCGCGGACCCGGCCCTGCTCTGGACCAGCAACCCGCTGGACAAGGACACCTACGACACGCCGCTGCTGGCCGACCGTGACTTCCTGTACGCGGTGTCCGGCAGCCGCTTGCTGGCCCTGCGCCGGGCCGACGGCCAGACTGCCTGGACCGTGAACCTGGCCGATGAGCTGTCGCTGAACTTGTGCGCCGACTGCCTGACCTTGGCTGACGGCCGCTTGTTTGCGCTCACCGACGACGGCACGCTGCAGGCCTTCGACGCGGCCTCCGGCGCGCCGCTGTGGAAGTTCGAGGCCAACCAGGATTCGCCGCGCGGCTTATACCTGCTGGCCGGCCGGCCGGCCTTCATGGACCGCGACGAAGACAGCGACGGCCTGCTGCGCGCCTTCGACCCGGCCAGCGGCGAGATGCAGACCGCCAAGCCGAACTGCCCGGGCGGCCCGGGCGGCGACCAGTATGCGGACTGGACGACGCCGCTGCACATCACTCCGGACGGCTCCGGCTTCTACCTGCTCTCCGGCTTCTTTGAATTCTGCGTAGACCGCTGGGACGCCGCGACGCTGACGCCGGTCTGGCAGACCAAACTGCCGGAGGACTTGAGTGGAATGGTGGACAGCGCCCCGCTGCTGATCACCGACGACGCCCTGTACCTCGTTTTTGGCAGCCGGATTTTCGCCGTCAACGCCGGCGACGGCGCTCTGCGCCCGGTGCTGCAGGATGACGATTACACCTTCGTGCCGCAGGCCGTCAACGGCTCCGACCTGCTGCTGCGCGCCAAACGCCAGCGCGGCTCCACGCGCTACGAGCTCTGGGCCGTGGACGCGCAGACCGGCGAACAGCGCTGGAGCTACGACTTCGGTGAAGCGCCGCCGCTCGATCCCCCGGACGCCAACACCAGCATTATCGACGAAGACAACCCCGTCTGGACGTGGCGGCTGACGGCCGAGGGCTTGACGATCTTGCGCTTCCAGCGCGCCGCCGACGATCGCTCGCACGCGATCCTCGTGGAGCGCCTGGACCCGCAGACCGGCGTCAGCGGCGGCGAGCACACGGTCCCGCTCGGCATCGAGACGATCATCCTGAGCGCGCCGCAGGTGTTCGGCTGGGAGCGCGGGATCCTGTGGTTCGTCATCGAAAGCCAGGTCATCGGCTTCGACGTCGACCGCGGTCAGATCGTCTATCGCTGGCCTTAATAGAAGTTCCCGATCGGCGTTCGCCGAATAGCCCTGACGGATTATGGTCCGCCCGTATCCGAGATACGGGCGGACTTTTACGTCGGGCTGAAGGCGCTGGCGGCCGGCGCTTCACCCAATCTTCACCCAAGCTTTGCAGGCCATTGCTGTCCCTTTGCTGACGGCCCCCAGCCCGGTCCCTATAGTATCTCCGAAGACCGCCGCTGGCCCACTCGCTTTCCAGCGTCGGTGAGGAGAAGAGTGAATGCACCGTCAGTTAATCAAGACGCCGCGGTTCTTTGGGATGTGGCGGCTGATCCAATTGGTGACGGCGGCCGCCCTGGCGCTGGCGCCGCTCGGCTTTGACGCCGGACGCCCGGCCCTGGCCGCCACCAACCGGGGCACGCTGACTGTCGACGCCAGTTCCAACACGGGCGCGTTCGCGCCGCGCTACGAAGGCCACTTCGCCCAGATCCACACCACCAAGGGCTCCAAAGACCAGGCCTTGCTGCGTGACCTGCGCGCCCAGTACGCGCGCGGCTTCCTGCGCGTGCATCACATCAGCACCGCCGAAGGCCAGTACAACTTCAGCTACGACAACGCCTTCAGCTTGTTCGACAAGATGTTCCGCGACATCCGCGCCTACGGCGCCAAGCCGATCGTGACCATCGCCGGCATGCCGGAGTGGCTGGCCGACACGGGCGGCAAGAATTACGGGGATTCAGCCCCGGACTTCCCGCCCCGCGACTACGCCAAGTACGAGCAGATGCTGTACGACGTGCTCAAGTACTACAAGCGCACCTATCCGGAGATGGAGTTCGTCGAGTACTGGAACGAACCCGATCTGAACGCCAACTACATCGCGCCGGAGACGTACAACAAGATGTACGCTGCGGCCGTCAAGGCCCTGCAGCGCGTCAACACGGACCTCAAACCGGCTGTGCCGCTGCGGATCGGCGGGCCGACCCTGAAGGAGTTCAACGCCAGCCGGCTGGAGAACTTCCTGGCTTACGCGGCGCAGAACCGCCTGCCCGTGGACTTCCTGTCCTGGCACGAATACCACCACGACGCGCAGCCGGCTTACCTGGAGACGGAGGCCAAAACGGCGCGGCAGCTGCTGCAGAAGTACGGCTACCCGTCGGCCAAACTCTTCGTCACCGAGTGGGCCTACACCTCGCAGTCGTCGTCGCAGCAGGTCAGCAGCGCTAACACCTTGCGCGACGCCGCCTTCGCCGTGACCGGCATGTATTACTGGCGCCGCGGCGGCCTGGACGTCGCCAATGTCTTCGCGCTGCAGGACTACGTCAACCCCAACCGGTCGGTGCTGGCCCCCGGCCGGTGGACAAGCACGGTGACGGCCGCCAACACCGATACCGACGGCGTGCCCATGCCGCTGTACAACATGCTGCGTATGACGGCCATGCTGAAGGCCAATCAGCTGGCCGTCACCACCGATGCCCTGGATACCAAGACCGGGCGCGGTGTCAACGTCATCGCCACCTCGGACGCCGGCGGCCTGGCGCTCCTGATCTGGAACTACCAGGGCGGTTACGCCAACAGCTATGACCTCACCGTGCAGGTCAATAATCTGCCCGCCAACTACCAGGGCCGGCTCATCAACCTGCAGCGCTACCTGGTGGATGAGCAGACCAGCAATTACCTCGCGAACTCCCAGAAGGCGGGCCTGACCCTGGTCGACTCGCGCTCGGTCTCGGCCCAGGGCGCCGGTCTCAGCCTGTCCCTGACGCTGAACGCCAACGCCGCCAGCCTGATCGTCCTCACGCCGGGCGCGGCCAGCGCAACGCCGACTTTGACCCCGACCGCGCAGCCCAGCACTTCGCCCATCCCGCCGACTGCCAGCCCGGCCCCCACGCAGCCGCCGGCGGCTACACCCCTGCCTACCCAGCCGCCGACGGCCACGCCGCCGCCGGCGCCCACCCAGCCGCCGCAGGAGCCGGGCCTGGTGGTTAACGCTGTGCGCAACGGCGGCTTTGAAGCCGGGACAGCGGAGTGGACGGCCTGGTTCAACCCGAATGGCGGCGGCGCGGCGGACTTCACGACCGGCGCGGACCGGGTGGAGGGCGCGCAGGCCGGGCAGTTCACGATCCAGACTCTGCCGAGCGATCTGAACGTGCAGGTCTACCAGGCCGGGCTGGCGCTGGAGCCCAACCGCACATACGTGCTGTCGTTCGCGGCCAAGTCCAGCGGCGGCCGCGACCTGGCGCTCAGCCTGATCCAACACGGCGCGCCGTTCACCAACTACGGCCTGGATAAAAAGGCGGTGGACCTGACCGGCGAGTGGCGCACTTACACGCTCGCCTTCACCACGGCCAACTTCACCACGCCGGTCACGGATGCGCGCCTGATGTTCTTCCTCGGGCAGCACGCCGCCGCCGGTGACACCTACTTCATCGACGACGTCTTCCTGGCTCCGATCGTGGTCAACGCTGTGCGCAACGGCGGCTTTGAAGCCGGGACAGCGGAGTGGACGGCCTGGGCCAGTCCGAAGAAGGGAGGCGTGGCGGCCTTCACGACCGGCATGGACCGGGTGGAGGGCGCGCAGGCCGGGCAGTTCGCGATCCAGACTCTGCCAAGCGACCTGAACGTGCAGCTCAACCAGGCCGGGCTGGCGCTGGAGCCCAACCGCACGTACGTGCTGTCGTTCGCGGCCAAGTCCAGCGGCGGCCATGATCTGACCGTCAGCCTGCTCAAGCACAGCGCGCCGTTCACCAACTATGGGTTGTCCAAGACTGTGGTGGACCTGACTGGCGAGTGGCGCAGCTACACGTTCACCTTCACCACGGCCAACTTCACCACGCCGGTCACGGATGCGCGCCTGATGTTCTTCCTCGGGCAGCACGCCGCCGCGGGTGACACCTACTACCTGGATAACGTTCTTCTGGCGCCGTTGCCATAGCGCGCAGTATTGGCGTCATGCCGGCGGATCAGGCCGGCCGGTGCCAGGCCAGCGCCCGCCCATCGACTTCAGGTGGGCGGGCGCTGCGCTTCTCCGAGTCAGTCACTCGGTCGACGGGCGCTGCGCTGGGCGCGCCGGGCGGCCCGGCGGTCGGCGGTCTCGTGCGTGGATTGGCCTGTGGCGCGTTCGGGCACGGCCGGCAGCGCGGCGTCCGTGGTCTGGCCGGACCGGATCAGGCGCAGCAATTCGGCGTCCGTGCGCGCATCGGTGTCCGGCGACGTGTAGGCGGCCAGGCGCCGGCGCACCTCGCGCTGGGCGCGTTCCTGCAGCGACAGGCGGCCTTCCTTCACCCATTGCTCGCGGTTGGTGCGGTCGAAGACCGGCCCGGGCAGGTGGAGCTCGGTGGGCCAGTACTTGAGGGTGTGCTCGGCCGTCAGCAGATGTTTTTCGGCCAGCAGCTGCCGCACCAGGTCCACCGTGGGCAAATCCTCTTTCACGACGAAGTCGCGCACGAAGTGCCGGGCCTGGCCGCACAGCTCGTTGTCCAGCACGAGCTTCTCCAGGCTGAAGGTCAACACGTAATCCAGCATCCCCGGCCCGGAGACGGAGTTGACGCCGGCCAGCGCGGCCAGCAGCGCGCTGCCGAAGGTTTCCGCCCCGGCCTGCGCGTCCAGGAACTTGCCCTCGCTGAGGGCCATGTAGCTCTGCGTCGGCAGGCCCAGCTGCTTGGCCACGGCGACGTAGGCGACATCCAGGACCATGGCCTCGACGGCCGCCATCGGCGATTGAGCCGTCTGCATGTGGAAGGCGGCCGGCGCGCCGCCGAACAGGACCGGCGTGCCCGGCCGAATGAGCTGCGCCATCGTCAGCCCGGCCAGCACGTCCGCGACGTGCATGACGGTGGCGCCCACCAGCGTCACCGGCGCGATCAGGCCCATCAGCGTCACGGGCACGATCTCCATCGGGATGCCCCAGGCCGCGCAGTCCAGCAGGTTCTGGCACGAGTCTTCGCTGTAGCGGAACAGGCCGGTGGCCGTGATGGTGAAGACGGCCATCGGCCGCGCGCTCAGGTCGGCCCGGTCATGGCGGAAGAGCGCCATCATCTCGGCCATGCGCGGCACGCCGTGCTCGGTGAAAGCGCCGCTGACCACCGGCTTGAGCGAGTTCGTCAACACCAGGTACAGGCGCCAGGCGTCCGAGATCTGCGGCTCGACATCGTTGGTGGAGAAGGCCGTCGCCAGGTAGGCGATGTGCTCCAGGCCGTCGGCCAGCCGCACGAAATCGACGAAGTCGCTGGTCAGGGCCAGGCGCGCCTCGCCGGTGCGGGGGTCCAGGAGCTTGAGCCCGCTGGAGCCCGGCACGAAGTGGACGCGGTCGCCGCCCAGCAGGGCGTGGGGGCGGCCGTCGCGCGTGTAGAGCGCGAACTCGCGCGGGGCGGCGGCGATGGCGCGGTCCACCACCTCCGGGGAAAACAGGAAGCGTTCCCCGTCGCCGGCCGTGTCGGCGGCGCGCAGGCCGTGCTCCAACAGCCGCTGCTTCAGGCCCGGCCCGCGCACTTCCACGCCGATTTCGGCCAGGATGCGCTTGGCCTCGGCCAGGATCTGGGTGATCAGGGCGTCCGGGATAGCGCGCAGAGTCGGGCGCATAGTGGGCCGCTCCTGGCCGGCCGGTTCAGGCGCGATCCTGCAGGTCCTTGAGCAGTTGGCGCGCGGCGTTGCGCCCGGGCAGGCCGGACACGCCGCCGCCTGGATGAGTCCCCGGCCCGCACAGGTACAGCCCTTCCAGCGGGGTGCGATATTGGGCCCAGCCCGGCACCGGCCGCATGAACAGGATCTGGTCCAGCATCATCTCGCCGTGATACACGTTGCCTTCGGTCAGGCCGAACGTCCGCTCCAGGTCGAGCGGGGTGAGCACCTGGCGCTGCACAATCAGGCCTTCCAGGCCGGGCGCATACTCGGCCAGCGTCCGCACCACACGGTCCCCCAGGGCCTCGCGCTGCGTGTCCCAATCGCCGTCCTGGAGGTGATAGGGCGCGTACTGCACCCAGATCGACATCACGTGCTGGCCGTCCGGTGCGAGCGCGGGGTCGGCCACGGATGGCAGCGTCACCTCCAGCCAGGGACGCTGCGACGGCCGGCCGTACTTGGCGTCGTCGTAGGCGCGCTCCAGGTCCATCAGGCTCGGGCCGATGTGGATGACGCCGCGCAGCGGCGCGGGGCCGAGGCCGCCCGCCACGGCCTTGAACTGCGGCAGGCCGGCCAGCGCCAGATGGACCTTGGCGAAGGCGCCGCGCAGCTTGATGTTCTGCACGGCGCGCACAAACTCGGGGTCGAGCGCGAACGGATCGACCAGGCCCAGGAAGGTGCGCCGCGGATCCAGGGCGGACACGAGGCGCTGGGCGCGCAGTTCAGCGCCATCGGCCAGGACGACACCGACGGCGCGGCCGTCTTCAACCAGAAGGCGCGTCACCTCGGCGCCGGTGCGGATCTCGGCGCCGGCGGACCGCGCCGCGCTGGCCAGGGCCGCCGTGATCTGGCCCAGGCCGCCGCGGGCCGTCGCCTTGAACGGCCCGCCGTGGTTGACCCACTGGTGGGCCAACAGGAAGGCTGTGCCGGCGCTCAGCGGGCCCTGGCGCAGACCCTGGACGCCCAGCGCCGCCAGCGCGGCCTGCAAAGCCGGGCTCTCGAACCACTCGTCCAGGAGCTCGCGCGCCGACATGGGCAGCAGGCGCAGCACCTCCAGCATGTCGGCTTTGCCTAACCCGCGCCAGTGCCAGGCCAGTCGCGCCAGCGCCGGCAGATCGCCGGCCGGGATGTCCGGCACGGCCGGCATGCTGAGCGCGTAAGCCTCGCGCAACAAGCCGGCCACCTGGTCAAGCCGGGCCGTGAAAGCGGCCCAGCGGGCCGCGTCGGCGGGCGAATGCCGCTGAAGCGAATCCCGCGTGGCCACCGGATCAGTCGAGAGCCACAGGCTCTCGCCGTCGGGCAGCGGGCTGAAGAGCGAGGCCACGCCCGGCAGCATCACCAGGCCGTGACGGCCGAGCGCCAGGTCGCGCACGATCTCGCCGGCCAATTGGCCGCGGTGCGCGGCCGTGTCCACCTTGAAGCCCGGCCACAGCTCCTCGGTCACCACGCTGCCGCCCACCAGCCCGCGCCGCTCCAGCACCAGCACCTTCTGGCCGGCCCGCGCCAGATACGCCGCCGCAGTCAGGCCGTTGTGGCCCGCGCCGATCACGATCGCGTCGTAAGACGTTGCCATGCGGTCAAACTCCCTGAGAGATGGCCGGGCCGCCGCCCGTCATTTCCAGTCCTTCAGCATCTCCAAAGCCGCCAGCCGGCCGCTGGCCCCCATGATGCCGCCGCCGGGGTGCGTGCCGGCCCCGCACTGCCAGAAGTTGGCGATCGGCGTCCGGTACTGAGCCCACTGCGGCACTGGGCGCAGGAAGAAGAGTTGGTGCAGCGCCAGTTCGCCCTGGAAGATGTTGCCCTCGGTCAGGCCCGTCATCTGTTCGATGTCCAGCGGCGTCAGCACCTGGCGGTGGCGGATGATCTGTTTGAGATTGGGCGCGTACTCGGCCAGCGTGTCCACCACGGCGTCGCCGAAGGCTTCCCGCTGGGCGTCGTTCCAGCCGCCTTCCAGCGCGTAGGGCGCGTACTGGACGAAGCACGACATGACGTGCCGGCCGGGCGGCGCCATGGCCGGGTCGATCACCGACGGGAAGATGCAGTCGATGTACGGCCGGCGCGAGAAGCGCCCGTACTTGGCCTCGTCGAAGGCGCGCTCGATGTAATCCACGCTCGGGCTGATCGAGACCGCGCCGCGATGGAGCAAGGCCTGCCCGTCCGGGCCGTTCGGCAGGGCCGTGAAGTTGGGCAGGGCGTCCAGGGCCAGGTTGACCTTGCCGGACGAGCCGCGGATTTTGAAGCGCCGGATCGCGTCCACGAAGTCGCCGGGCAGGTGCTGTGCGTCGACCAGCGCCAGAAACGTGCGTTTCGGGTCCAGGCTGGAAGCCACATAGCGCGCGGACAACTCGTCGCCGTTTTCCAGCGCCACGCCCACGGCGCGTCCGTTCTTGACGATGACCTGCGCCACCGGCGCCTCGGTCCGGATCTCCACGCCCGCCGCGCGCGCGGCCGAGGCGAGGGCGTTGCTGATGCCGCCGGTGCCGCCCTTGGCGAAACCCCAGGCGCGGAAGACGCCGTCGATCTCGCCCATGTAATGGTGCAGCAGCACATAGGCGGTGCCCGGCGAGCGCGGCCCCAAGAAAGTGCCGATGATGCCACTGGCGCTCTTGGTGCCCTTGAGCGGCTCGCACTCGAACCACTCGTCCAGCAGGTCGGCGGCGCTCATCGTCATGAGCTTGGCCAGGTTATGAAAGTCCGCGCGGCTCAGGCCGCGGGCGTGGCCGCCCAGGCGCAGCCAGCCGAGCAGGTCGTTGGGGCTCAACGACGCCGGGTCCGGCGGGACCATGTTCAGGATCGGTCGGACGGCCATAGCCATGCGGAACATCTGGCGGCCGTAGTCGTCGTAAGCCTCGGCGTCGCGCGGTGAGTGGCGGTAGAGCTCGCGCCGCGTCTGGTCATGGTCGTCCCAGGCGGCCAGGTAATCGCCGTTCGGCAGCGGCGTAAACGTACTGGGCAGGGGCAGGATCTTGAGCCCGTGGCGCGGCAGATCCAGATCGCGGATGATCTCGGGCCGCAGCAGGCTGACGACGTACGAGAACACCGTGTACTTAAAGCCGGGATAGAGTTCTTCCGTGACGGCGGCGCCGCCCAGGACGTGGCGGCGCTCCAGCACGAGCACGCGCTTGCCGGCGCGGGCCAGGTAAGCGGCGGCCACCAGGCCGTTGTGGCCGCCGCCGATGAAGATGGCATCGTAAGTGTGAGTGGCCATAGTGGTTTCACCCGAGAGGCGCGCCGGCCTCAGGCTTTCTTGCGTTCCGGATCGAAGAACGGCGTTTTCACGACGCGCGCGGGCGCGTAGCGGCGCTGGTGCTGGACCGTGACCTCCAGCATCACCAGATTGCCTAACTGGGCGGACCCGCTCTCCAGGTGCGCCAGGGCCAGCAGCTTTTTGAGCAGCGGGGACCAGGTGAGGCTGGTGGCGTAACCCACCTGGCGGCCCTGGGCGGCCACCGGCACGCTGGCGCGCACGGTGGTGGCGGGCAGTTGGGGCGGCAGGCCCTCGGCCGCATACAGGCGCTCCAGGCCCTTCCACTCCACCTCCAGGCCCACGAATTGCCAGGCCGGCCCGCGCGCCTGCTCGGCCGCCAGCGCCCGCCGCCCGATGAACGCGCCCTTGTCCAGGGCTACGGTCCAGCCGAGACCCAGCTCAAGGGGCGATGACCTCTGGGCTTCGATCAGCGCGTGCCGCGCAGATTGGTAGTCCACTTCGATCAACAGCAGCCCGGCCTCCACCCGCGCGACGTCCAGCGCCAGGATGCCGGCCGGGGTCAGGCCGTAGCCCTGGCCGGCCCGCCGCAGCGCGTCCCACAGACGTTCGGCGTCGGCGGCGTCCGCCCAGAGCTCGTAGCCGAGGTCGCCGGTGTAGCCGGTGCGCGTGATCGTCACCGGGATATCGTCGATGCGCGTGTGCGTCAGGCGGAAGTACTTGAGCTGATCAAAATCAGCCGGCGAGACCTGCTGCAGGATGAGGCGGGCATGCGGGCCTTGCAGGGCCAGCGCGGCCGTGCTGGCGGAGACGTCGCGGATCGTCACCCGCTGCCCGACGGCGTTCTGGTGGAGCCAGCGCAGGTTCGGGTCGGCTGAGGTCAGGCGGAACGTCTGCTCGTCCAGGCGCGCCACGGTGCCGTCGTCGATGACCTTGCCGGCTTCGTCGCACCAGGGCGTATACAGCACTTGGCCGATGGCGCAACGGTCGATCCGGCGCGTGACGATCCGGTCCAGCAGGCGGGCCGCGTCCGGACCGGAGATCAGGTACTTGTACAGCGGTGAGACATCGAAGAGGGCGGCCGTATTGCGCACGGCCCAGTACTCGCGCTCGGGCGAGAGATCATAGGCGCTGGCCGCCAGGTAGCCGGCCCAGCGCCGCCAGTTCTGGCCCTGGTTCAGGGGAGCGGTGCGGGAATGGAAGGGGGTGCCGGGAAGCATGGACCTCCTGCTAAGGCCCCGTCCCGCGGCGGGCGGCGAACAGGGCAGCGCGCGCTGTCCATCCAGCGCGAAGGCTGGACGGGGGCTAGCCGGCCGTCGGCGGTTGCTCGGCATTGGCGCCCTCCGCCGGAGCGAAGAACACCAGGACGTTCAGGGTTTCGGTGATGGTGTGGAAGCGATGCGGGACGCGGGCGGCGACGAAGATGACCGAGCCCGGACCAACTGCCCGGTCCTCGTCGGCCACGCGGATCTGAGCGCGGCCGCTGACCACGTAGTAGACCTCGTCCTCGCTGTGCGGGGACTGCGGGTCCTGGCCGCCGACCGGCAGCGTGTACAGCCCCAGGCTCAGACTGGGGACGCGCCAGAACTCCCGGTAACGCTGGCCGCTGGCTTGGCGCTCGGCCAGCACCTGGTCGATTTCAAAGGCGTGCATGCGGACCTCTCCTGGAGTGGGGCGCCGATCTCAACTGCCGCGGGCGGCCCGCGGCGCGCGCCGGGCCGCGCTCGGAGCGCGATAACCGAGCTGTTGGGACACCCGGCGCGCCGCCTGGAGCACCAGCGGGGCCACCTCGGTCAGCCGCGCCGTCGTCAGGCGGACGGTCGGTCCGCCCAGGCACAAGGCCGCCAGCGCCCGCCCGTCATAGTCAAGGACCGGGGCCGCCACGGCGGCATAACCGACCTCGAGTTCATCCTGCACGGTGGCGTAACCGCGTTCGCGCGCGGCGGCCAGTTCGCGCTGGAAGGCCGCCGGCGTCGTCAGCGTGCGCTCCGTGAAACGGGGCAGGGTCTGCCGGTTGACAGCGGCTTTGAGAAAGGCGGCGACCGCCGTGTCCGGTTGGTGAGCCAGGATGGCCTTGCCGGTGGAGGTGGCGTGGGCGGGCCAGCGCGTTCCCAGGATCGGGGCGCCCGCGATCAGGTGGGGGCTGAGCACCTCGTCCAGCACGAGGATGTCTGGCGGCGCCAGGACCTCCAGCGTGGCCGCCTCCTGGGTGGCGTGCGCCAGCCGCTCCAGCTCTGGCCGGCTGGCGGCGCGGACGTCGTTGGCGCGCAGCGCCCGGCCGCCCAGCACGATGGCCTCCGAGCCCAGGTGGTAGCCATCGTCGCTGGCGCGCGCGATCAGGCCCTCGTGCTCCAGCGCCGCCAGGAGGCGGTAGGCGGTGGCGCGGTTGAGGCGCGTGGCGCGGGCCACTTCGGCCAGCGTCAGGTGCGGCCGGGCATCGGTGAAGGCTTTGAGGACGGCCACGGCCCGGCTGACGGCCTGGGCGCCTGGGTACGGCGAAGGACGCGTGCTCATAATATGAAACTGACGCTCACAATATGACTGACAGAATTTTACCGGATCGGCCCTGGCCGAGTCAAGCCGGAGGCGCGCGCCGGCGCCACCTTAAGGCGGCGCCGGCCAACCTTAAGAACTCTCCGGCCGGTAATCTTGCGCGCACCCTGGACTCTCGTTATAATGACCTTACTGACCTGGGCAGCTGTGGTGAACGTGTGTGTTAACTGTTCCACGCTGCCCGTGTTCGTCAGGGGAACGCGCCCATGGCTAACGCAAAAGTCCTCCTCCTGGAAAGCGAGCGCGCGACGGCGCCGTCTTTCGGCCCGGCGCTGGAAAAGCGCGGCTACCAGGTGACCATTGAACACTCGGCGCAGTCGGCGATCAAGCGTCTGTCCGCCACCGGGCCGGACGTGGTGGTGCTGGATGCGGCGTCGTTAAAGACCAGCGGCGCCCGCATCTGCCGGCAGCTGCGCGCGTCGATGAACGGCACGCCGATTGTGCTCGTGGCTGACAAGAAAAATCCGCCGGACGCCAACTGCGGCGCCTCGGTGGTGTTGACCACGCCGTTTACGCCGCGCAAGCTGCTCAACACCGTGGCGCGCCTGCTGCCGGCGGAGGAAGGCGCGTCGCTGCAGATCGGGCCGATCAAGCTCAACCTGGCCCAGAAGCGTGTGCGCTGCGGCGACCGCGAAGAGAAGGTGACGCCCAAGCAGGCCAAGCTGCTGGAGATGTTCCTGCGCGCCCCCGGCACCTTGCTGACGCGCAAGGCCATTATCAAGCACGTCTGGGACACGGACTATATCGGCGACACCCGCACGCTGGATGTCCACATCAGCTGGCTGCGCGGCGTCATCGAGCCCAACCCGCGCAAGCCGCGCTATCTCAAAACTATTCGCGGCCAGGGCTACCGCCTGGACAGCCCCGGCTGAGCCCCGGTCCCCCGTGCAAAGCAAAACGCCCGCCGGCAGCGCCGGCGGGCGTTTGTTTTTGAAAGTGTCCGGCCGCCTTAGAGCGTTTGGAGCACCTCGGCGATGGGGCCGAGCGCCCAGTCGACGGTGGCCCGGTCGATGATCAGCGGCGGCGCGATGCGGATGACGTGCTCGTGCGTCTCCTTGCACAGGAGGCCGCGCTGGCGCAGCGCCTCGCAGAAACGCCGCGCGCCGCCCGCCTCCGGCTTGAGCTCCACCCCGATCAGCAGCCCTTGGCCGCGCACTTCCTGCACGTGCGGGCTCGGAATCTCGGCCAGGCGCTCCTGGAGATAGTCGCCCATCTCGGCGGCCCGCTCGGCCAGCTTCTCCTCCCGGAGCACGCGCAGCGCGGCGCGCGCCACGGCCGCCGCCAGCGGATTGCCGCCGAAGGTGGAGCCGTGCTCGCCAGGTTGAAACAGGCTCAGCAAGGCCCGGTCCGCCAGGATGGCCGAGACCGGGTACAGGCCTCCGCCCAGGGCTTTCCCCAGGATGACGATGTCCGGCCGCACCGCCTCGTGGTCGCACGCGAACAGCCGCCCGGTGCGGCCCAGCCCGGTCTGGATCTCATCGGCCACGAACAGGACATTGTGGCGCCGGGCCAGCGCGGCCACGGCGGACAGGTAGCCCGCCGGCGGCACCACCACGCCCGCTTCGCCCTGGATCGGCTCCAGCAGGATGGCGGCCGTGTTGGGCGTGATCGCGGCCGCCATGGCCGCCGCGTCGCCGTAGGGCACGGTCTTGAAGCCGGGCGTATGCGGGCCAAACAGGTCCCGATACAGCGGCTCGGTCGAGAACGAGATGATCGTGATCGTGCGGCCGTGGAAATTTCCGCCGACCACGATGATCTCGGCCTGGTCGCGCGGGACACCCTTGACGGTGTAGGCCCACTTGCGCGCCAGCTTGACGGCCGTCTCCACCGCCTCGGCCCCGGTGTTCATGGGCAGCGCCATCTCGTAGCCGGTCAGCTCGGACAGCTCCTGGTAGAACAACGGCAGTTGGTTATTGCGGAAGGCGCGCGAGGTGAGCGTCACCTTCTGGGCCTGCTCCACCAGCGCGGCCACGATGGCGGGGTGGCAGTGCCCCTGGTTGAGGGCCGAATACGCGGACAGGCAGTCCAGGTATTTCCGGCCTTCCACATCCCACACCCACACCCCTTGCGCGCGCTCGATGACGACGTCCAGCGGGTGGTAGTTGTGCGCGCCGAAGCGCTCTTCCAGGGCGACGTAGTCCTTGGCGTACATGCGAACTCCTTGAACGGAGGCCGAAACGCGGAGCGCTTCAGCCCCCGCCTCAGCGGCGGCGGGTGGTCTTCTGCGCGGGCCGCGCGGCCGGGCGCCGGGCGGCCGGTTTGGGGCGGGCGGCCAGCAGGTGGTGCAAGATAGCCTTCTGGGCGTGCATGCGGTTCTCGGCCTCCGGGAAGACCACCGAGTGCGGCCCATCCATGACGGCGTCAGTGATCTCCTCGCCGCGATGGGCCGGCAGGCAGTGCAGGACGATGGCGTCCGGTTGAGCCAGCCGCAGCAGATCGTCATTGACTTGGAAGCCGGCGAAGGCCTGGCGCCGGGCCTCGGCCTCTTTCTCCTGGCCCATGCTGGTCCAGGTGTCGGTGTAGACGGCGTCGGCGTGCCTCACGGCCTCGCGCGGGTCGTGCGTCAGCCGCACCTCGGCCCCGGACGCCGCCGCGAGCTCCCGCCCTTGGGCCACGACCTTGGCCGGCAGGGTATAGCCCTGCGGCGAGGCGATGGCGAAGTGCGCGCCGAGCTTGGCGCAGATGTGGAGCAGGGAGGTGGCCACGTTGAAGCCGTCGCCGACGTAGGCCACACGCAGCCCCTTGAGCTTGCCCTTGTGCTCCTGGATGGTGAGCGCGTCGGCCAGGGCCTGGCACGGGTGGTTGTAGTCCGACAGGCCGTTGATGACGGGCACGCTGGCCCACTGCGCCAGTTCCAGGATGTGCTGGTGGGCGAAGGTGCGGGCCATGATGGCATCCACATAGCCGGACAGCACGCGGGCCACGTCGGCCACGGACTCGCGCTGGCCCAGGCCGATCTCGGCCGGCGACAGGTACAGGGCGTCACCGCCCAGGTGGCGCATGGCCATGTCAAACGAGACGCGCGTGCGCAAGGACGGCTTCTGAAAGACCATGCCCAGGACCTTGCCCTTGAGCACGGGCTTATTGCCGCCGCGGGCGCGCTCTTTCTTCAGTTGCACGGCCAGGTCGAGCAGGGCTTGCAGTTCTTTCGGCGAATAGTCGGCGATGTGCAGGAAGTGGCGCATGGTGGTTCTCCTCAGATCTCACGCACCCGGCCCGGCGCTGACACCGCGCCGGGTGCGTTGGCGTCAGGCTTTCGGTCCGAATTTCGCTTTCAGGATCTCCGCCAGCGTCGGCTGGCCGATCTCCTGGAGTTCGTAGCGCACGCGCTGGGCGGGCTTGTCCAGGGTCAGCACGCGGCGCAGGTCGATGGGCGTGCCGATCAGGACCAGGTCGACGGGCGCGTTGCGGATGGTCTGCTCCAGCTCCTTAACCTGTTCGTCGCCGTAGCCCATGGCCGGCAAGACCGCGCCGGTGGTCGGGTACTTGCGATAGGTCGCCGCGATCGAGCCGACCGCGTACGGGCGCGGGTCCACGATCTCAGCCGCGCCGAAGCGCCGGGCGGCCACCCAGGCCGCGCCGTAGGCCATCTCGCCGTGGGTCAGCGTCGGGCCGTCCTCGATCACCAGCACGCGCTTGCCGGTGATGGCGGCCGGGTCCTCCACCGTCAGCGGCGAGGCGCCCTCCACTACGACGGCGCGCGGGTTGAGCTCTTGCAGGGCATGGCGCACGGCCAACACGTTGGCGTGATCAGCCGTGTCCACCTTGTTGAGCACGATCACGTCCGCCAGCCGGACGTTGGCCTCGCCGGGATGGTAGGCAGACTCGTGGCCCGGGCGGTGCGGGTCGGCGATGACGATGTGCAGGTCGCTCTTGAAGAAGGGCAGGTCGTTGTTGCCGCCATCCCACAGGACGATATCGGCCTCTTTCTCCGCCATCCGCAGGATCTTCTCGTAGTCGACGCCGGCGAAGACCAGCACGCCGCGATCCAGGTGCGGCTCGTACTCCTCGCGCTCCTCGATCGTGCACTCGTACTCGTCCAGATCGTCATAGTCCGCGAAGCGCTGGGCCGTCTGCGCCACCAGGTTGCCGTAGGGCATGGGGTGGCGGACCGCCGCCACCTTGTAGCCCAGGCCGCGCAGGATATCGGCCACGCGCCGCGTGGTCTGGCTCTTGCCGGCGCCGGTGCGCACCGCGCCGATCGAGACCACGGGCTTGCTGGAGCGCAGCTGGGTGTCCTTCAGGCCGAGCAGCCGGAAGTTGGCGCCGGCGGCCAGCACACGGGAGGCCTGATGCATGACGTAGTTGTGGGTGACGTCGCTGTATGAGAAAACGACCTCGTCCACGCGCAGGCTGTGGATCAGGTCGCGCAGTTCGGACTCCGGGTAGATGCGGATGCCCTGCGGATACAGCCGGCCGGCCAATTCCGGCGGATACAGGCGCCCTTCGATGTTGGGGATCTGGGTGGCCGTGAAGGCGACGACTTCATAGGCGTCGTTGTCGCGGAAGACGGTGTTGAAGTTGTGAAAATCGCGCCCGGCGGCGCCCATGATCAGGACACGAGTACGAGCCATGCGGGTGTCTCCTTGTGAGAGGGGCTGGGGGCGGTCAGGCCGCCCGACGAAGGTGCGCCACGAGTTCGGCGCCGGTGCTGGCGATATGTTGGCGGATCAGGCGTTCGGCGGCTTCGGCATCGCGGCCGGCCAGCGCGTCCAAGATCGCGGGATGCTCAGCCAGGTCGCCGGCGTTGCGTTCCGGCAGCGAGAGCTCGGTAGCGGCGGCCACGTTGCCCCACAGCATGGTGGGGAAGGCGGCCCAGATCTGGTTGAGCAAGCGGATCAGGTAAGCGCGCCGGCTGGCCGTGCAGATCAACTGGTGGAAGCGGCGGTTGAGCTCCAGATACTCGGCCAGCGCCTCCGGGGCCTGGCGTGCGCCCATCTGCGCCTGCAGATCGCGCAGCTCGGCCAGCTCCTCGGGCGTGATGTGCTCGGCCGCGGCCCGCGCCGCCATCCCCTCCAGGAAGCCGCGCGCCGCGTACAGGTCGGCCACGTCGTCGGCTGAGAACGCCACCACGCGCACGCCGCGGTAGGGGACGTGTTCCACCAGGCCTTCGGCCGCCAGCTCCTTGAGCGCTTCCCGCACCGGCATCTGGCTGACGCCGTATTCCTGCGCCACCCGTTCCTGGCGCAGCCACTCGCCGGGCTTGAGCTCGCCTTCCAGGATCTCGGCGCGCAGGCGTTCAGCCACCACGCGGCGGAGCTGCTTGTGAGCGGTGACGTCTGGTTTGGTGGATATTGTCATAAGTGTTGTGATATTAGATATTATATCTAATCACGAACAGACTACCATCAGCGGACGGCAAAGTCAACGCTGAAGGGACGAAAAACAACCGCCGACTGAGGCGGTCCAGTCGGCGGTGCGGGGGTCGGGATAGGCGGGGGTCGGCTTCGGCTTCGGTTACATCACGTCCGGGGCCTGGATGGCCAGCAGCCGCAGGGCGTTGGCCAGGGTCTGTTTGACGGCCGCCGTCAGGCGCAGGCGCGCGGCGCGCACCGTCGGGCTTTCGGCCTGCAGCACCGGCGCCTCGTGATAGAAGCTGTGGAAGGTCTTGGCCAGCTCATAGACGTAGTTGGCCATGTGCAGCGGCTTGTACTCGTTGGCCGCGGCTTGCACAGTGGCCGGGAAGCGCGTCAACAAGTCGATCAGCTCCACTTCCAGCGCGTGCAGGTCGTAGTCGAAGTTCACGGGCGGCGGCAGCGCGCCGGCTTTGCGCAGGATGCTGGCCGCGCGCACATGCGCGTTCTGGATGTAGGGCGCGGTCTTGCCATCGAAGCTCAGCGCGTCGTCATAGCGGAACTCGATGTCTTTGACGTTGTCCACCGACAGCATGGAGTAGACCAGGGCGCCCAGGCCTAACTGACGCGCCACCTGGTCACGCACGGCCGGCGCCAGCTCCGGGTTCTTCTCTTCGATGACGGCGTGGACGCGCCGGTAGGCCTCCTCGGCGACATCTTTGAAGAGCACCACGCGCCCGCGCCGCGCCGACATGCCGCCCTCCGGCAGGGTGACGTAGCCGTAGGACAGGTGATGGCACTTGGCGGCCTGCGGGAAGCCCCACAGCTCCAGGATCTTGAAGGCCTGCTGGAAGTGCAGGCTCTGACGGAAGTCCACTACGTAGATCGAGCGGTCGACGTGATACTGCTCGAACTTGACCTTGGCCAGGGCCAGGTCCTTGGTCAGGTAGAGCGAGGTGCCGTCGCTGCGCAGCACCACGGCCGTGCGGTACTTGTCCTTGGTCAGGCCGAGTTTCTCGTCGATCTTCACCACCACCGGGCCGGCCGGGCGCTGGTCCTCGGCCAGGCCGCGCGCGATCAGATCATCGACGATGGCCTTGCTGGGTTCATCGACCTCGCTCTCGTAAAACCAGACGTCGATGGCGATATCCAGCTCGGCCAGGATCTCGCGCAGCTCTTCCAGACTCCACTCGCGCGTCACCCGCCACAACTCGCGGACCGCGGGGTCGCCGGCGTCCCACCGGCGGTACAGCTCGCGCCGCTCGGCGTCGAAGGCGGCCCGCCGGGCCGCTGCCTCGGCCGTCTCGCCCTCCTGCGGTTCGAGCAAGGCCGTGGCCTCGGCGTAGATCTTCAACAGCCATTGCCCGCGCTCGTGCACGCCGGCCGGCTCCTGGCCCTTGTAGAACTTGTCGTAGGCCCACAGGATGGTGATCACGCCCAGGCCGATGTCGCCCGGATAAGAAGCGCGGATCACCGGGTAGCCCGCGAACTGCAGCACCCGGGCCAGCACCTCGCCCAGCAGGGCGTTGCGGGCGTGGCCGATATGGAACGAGTGATGGGTGTTGGGCTGGGCGTACTCCACCATCACCTGCTCGGGCTTCGCCGGGCCGCGGCCGAAATCGGCGCCGGCGGTCAGCACGGCCTCCACCACGCGCGCCGCGTAGCTGGGCGTGTCGAAGTAGGCGTTGAGGTAGGCCTTGTCGGCCTCCAGGCGCGCAAAGCCGGGCGGCGGCGCGAGGCGCGCCACCACCTGCTGGGCCAGCTCCTGGGCGCGCTGCGGGACGTTGACCTTGCGGCCGGCCGAACGTGCCTCGGCGGCGGCGGCCTGGAAACAGATATTCGTCCCCTGGCCCCATTGCCCGGCGAACGGCGTCGCCTGCCATTTCACCTCGCCCGGATCGGGGAGGCCCAATTCCGCCAGCGCGGCCTTGATGTGGCCGGCGATCCCGGCCAGCTCCTGCTCGAACATCGCGTCTCCTGCAGTCGGCGTCAGCGCGGCGCCGGACCGACCGGCCCGGCGTGGAGTCTGCGTCGCATTGGCTTGTGAACTGAAAGGGCGATTGTAGCACGAGCGCCGGGGACGCGCCTCAATCCTCGTCACCGCCGATGACCGTGAACGTGCGGCGCCGGTCGGGGCGGGCGGGCGCGGCCGGGCCGGGAAGCGGCGCGGCGGCCGGAGGGTAGGGCGGCGCCACCACGATGACGCGCGGCTCCGGGTCAGGCGCGGTCGGGCGCTCGGGCCGGGCCAGGCGGCCCGGCAGGTCCCGCGTCGCCAGCCAGACGACGATGAGCGAGGTGGGGATGGAGGCGGCCACGCCCGCGATCACGCCGACGATGACGGCCATGGCTTGATCGGAGAGGCGCAGGCCGATGACGACCGCCAGCGTGACGCTGAAGACCAGCAGCAGCAGGAAGACGGCCAGACGCAACCTGGACATGGCGGCGCAGGCCCCCGGTCACTTCGGCCGTTTGGGAGTGCGCCGGCGGCGCGCCGGCTTGGGGGCCTGGTCGGCCGCCAGCGCCAGGCGATGAGCGTGCGCCACCCATTCGCCGAGGCGGGCCGGGTCCGCGTGAAAGGCCTCCGGCAGCAGGACCCAAGTGGACATGGTGCGGCCCTTGACGCGCCACGGCGCGGCCCCGGCCTGGGCCAGCAGGGCGGCGTGCAGGGCCGGCTCGGGCAGCTTCACGCCCAGGCGGCCTTCCGGCCACACCAGGGCGAAGATCTTGCTGGCGGCGAAGAGCGTGTTGCAGCCGAACATGCGGCGCTCGCTGACGGCCGGCAGGCCCGCGCAGGCCTGGCGCAGCTGCTCCCACAAGGCTGCGTTTTGAGAGAGTGCGGCCATGCAGTCCTCCTCGCGGGCCGCTATCCGGCCCGGCCCGGCCGGGCGACCTCGGCGTGGCGGAAGCAGCCTACCACGTGATCGTTGACCAACCCGGTCGCCTGCAGGAAGGCGTAGCAGATCGTCGAGCCCACGAACGTGAAGCCGCGCTTCTTTAGGTCTTTGCTCAGCGCGTCCGACTCAGCCGTGCGCGCCGGGATTTCGCGCAGGCTTTTCCAGGCGTTGTGTCTGGGCGCGCCGCCCACCCAGCGCCAGACGTAGGCATCGAAGCTGCCAAACTCGCGCTGCACGGCCAGGAAAGCCTGAGCGTTTTTGACCGCGCCGTGGACCTTGAGCCGGTTGCGCACGATGCCGGGGTCGGCCAGCAGCTGCGCCAGTTTGCGCTCGCTGTAACGCGCCACCCGCGCCGGATCGAAATCGTCGAAGACGGCGCGGTAGCGTTCGCGCTTGTTCAGAATCGTGCTCCAGCTCAGGCCGGCCTGGGCGCCTTCCAGGATCAGGAACTCAAAAAAGCGGCGGTCGTCGTGGACGGGCACGCCCCACTCCTGATCGTGATACGCGATCATGCGCGGGTCCGTGCCGGCCCATTCACAGCGTTGCGGCGAAGGCATGCATCACCTCTGGCTGCGCCCAGTCTACCCCACCTGGGTGGCGATCCACCAGGTGTTGCCGGCCGGGTCCTGCACACCGCCGCGCCGGTCTGCCTCGCCCGCCGCCTGCGCCGGCGCCTGCACAGACTCCCCGCCGGCCGCCAGCGCCCGTTGATACACGGCGTCCACATCCGGCACGTAGACGTGCAGCCAGGCCGGCACGGTCGGCCAATCCGGCGTCGCCTCGGCGAACATCAAGACGGTGTCACCCACCCGCACTTCGGCGTGCATGACCGAGCCGTCCGGCCGCTGGAAGCGCCGCAACTCGGCGGCGTCGAAGACGTGCTTGAGGAAGTCGAAGACGCGCCGGGCGTCCCGGACCATCAGGTACGGAGAGACGGTGGAGTAGCCGGCCGGTTTCCAGGTGTTGGTCATGGGAACTCCTCTTCAGGGTCAATCAGACGGCGCTCGGATAGTCGCCGGGTGTCACACAGGCGGCTTGAAAACGCGTCACCTGGCCGGCGGCCACGGCCAGAAAGTCGCCGCGCCCCAACAGCCGCTCGGCGCCGGTGCCGGCGCGTCCGCTGGCCACGCGCGCGTCCTCGGCGCTGGCCACGCGCCCCACCAGCCGGGCCGGAAAGTTGGCCTTGAGCATCGGCGCCAACGCCGCCGCGGCCGGCCGCTGGGTGGCGGCCACCACGTGCAACCCGGCCTCGCGCCCGCGTTGGGCCAGCCGGGTGAGCGCGGCCTCCGCCCGCCGGCCGGCCAGGGTCAGCGCTTCGGCCAGTTCGTCCACGGCGATCACGAGGCGCGGCGCGGCCTGGCTCTCACGGTCGCGGCGCTCCATGAGCGCGACCAGGCGCTCCAGCCAGGCGGCCATGTCAGCGGCTTGCGTGACGACCGGGGCCAGGCAATGCCCGGCCGACGCGAGCGGACCCAGGCCGCGGCCCTTGGGGTCGAGCAGCAGGAACTGCAGCTGATCCGGCCGGTGCGTGAGCGCCAGCGAACACAGTATCGTCCGCAGCAATTCGGTCTTGCCGGAGCCGGTGGCGCCGGCGATCAATACGTGCGCGACCTCCGGTGACGCCAGGCGGATGAGCAGCGGCCGCCCATCCTCCGCCAGGCCGAGGTAGGCCGTGAAGGGCGGGGCGTTTGGCACGGCGCGCCGCAGCGACCGCAGTGTGACCGGCTCCGCCTCGGCCCGCGGCACTTCCAGAGCCAGATGATCGCCGTCGCGGGCAACGCGCACCCCCGGAGCGCCCAGCGCCAGGGCCAGTTCCTCCGTGAGGTGGCGCACGGCGGCCAGGCGGACGCCCGGCGCGGGCGCGAAGTGGTAACGGACCCAGCGCGGTGTCACAGTGCCGCCGTGGACCTGGCCGGGCACGCGATGGGCGGCCAGCACCCGCTCAATGCAATCCGACTGGAAATCCAGATCATCAGAGGATGGGCGGCTCACACTCGGCCTCCACGCGGCAGACGAGAGACGATCCATGGCGCCAACGCCGGGCTTCACCTTTCGGCTTGGCCAGGTGGGCTGGTGCGCGCTGGTTGTGGTATGTGGGCGGTCGCCTTTGTTATAGCAGAACTTTTGTTCTATTTCAAGAGGAAAAAACAAGGCCACGCCGGGGAAGGGGCGTGGCCTTAATCGGGCGCTATTTGCCCGTGAGCGTGGCCAGCTTCTTCATGAGCCGGCTCTTGCGGCGCGAGGCGCTGTTCTTGTGGATCACGCCCTTCTGCGCCGCCCGGTCCAGCGCGCTCACCGCCGCCAACGTCACCTTGCGGGCGTCCTCGGCGTTGGGGGTTTCCAGCGCTTCGCGCGCAATGCGGATGGCAGTGCGGGTGCGCGAACGGGTGCGCTGGTTGAAAGCGTGCTTGCGCTCGTTGGAGCGGATGCGCTTTTGGGCTGACTGGGTGTTAGCCAAGGTACTCTCTCCTGCGACGTTATGATTCCACTGCTAACGCGACGGCAAATTCTAGCCGAGACAGGCGCGTTTGTCTAGTGCTCAGACGCGCTGCCTCACGAGCTGAACCGGGCGGCGCTAGGCCACGGCGATGCACTCGATTTCGATGCGGGCGCCGCGCGGCAGCCCGGCGACTTGCACGGTGCTGCGGGCCGGCGGCTGGCTCGGGAAGAACTCGCCGTAAACGGCGTTCATGCGCGCGAACTCGCTCAGGTCTTGCATAAAGACCGTGGTCTTGACGACGCTGCCCAGGCGGCTGCCGGCGGCCTCGAGCACGGCCGCCAGGTTCTGCAGCACGCGCCGCGTCTGCGTCTCGATGTCGCCGTCCACAATCTGCATCGTAGCCGGGTCGAGCGGAACTTGGCCCGCGCAGAAGATGAAGCCGTTGGCGCGCACGGCCTGCGAGTAGGGCCCGAGGGCTTGGGGGGCGTGGTCGGTGTGGATGACGGTCAATGCGGGCATCAGGTGTCCTCCGGATGATGCGGGAATGAGCGGCTACACGAACAAGGCGTGCAGCCGGGCCGGCACGGCCTCCGCCAGCCGGCGCCGCACGCGCTCCGGCATCGGCGTCGGCAGGGCGTCGAGCGGGAAGAAACGGACGGCCAGCGTCTCCACGCCGTCCGGGACAGGTGTGCCGCCGATGACGCGGCACGCAAAGACGGTGCTGCACACCTGGACCCGATCGCCGTTGGGATAGACGATGCGGTAATCTGGCCCCGAGTAAGCGCCAATCAGGCGCGTGGGTGTGACCGCCAGCCCGGTCTCCTCGCGGGTCTCGCGGACCACCGTTTCGGCGATGGTCTCGCCCAGGTCCATCAGCCCGCCGGGGAAGCCCCACTGGCCGTTGTCGCCGCGCTGGATGAGCAGCACCCGGCCGGCGTCGTCGTGGATGATCGCGCCGGCGGCGGGCAGGATCAGCTCGCGCGGCCCCACCAGGCCGCGCAGCGCCGCCAGGGAATGGGCGTCCACGCCGGTTGGCTCCGGCCGCGGCGGCGCAAAGCTGGCGCCGGGCCGCTCCGCCAACAGATCGCGCACCATGTCCGCGTACCAGGGTGAGGTGGCCGGCAGAGCCTCCGGCGCGAAGAAGGCCTGCTCCAGGGCTTCGCCACCATCCGGCCGGCCGTTGGTGAGGGGCTCCTCGGCCTGGCACGCGAAGGCGGCCGTCCATTGCTGGACCTGATCGCCGTTGGGATAAACCACGTCGTAGGGCGGGCCGGCGTAGACGCCCACCAGCCGCGTCGGCCTCACGCGCAGGCCGGTCTCCTCCAGTGCCTCGCGGACCGCGCACGCCCCCAGGGTCTCGCCCAACTCGAGCAGGCCGCCGGGCAGCCCCCACCAGTCGAAGTCAGCTCGGCGCTGGAACAGGATGCGGCCGCGCCAATCCCGGATCAGGGCGGTGGCGTAGGCCAGGATCACCTTGCGCGGGCCGATCTGCGCGCGCAGTTCGGTCAGGTAGGCGCTCATGGCAGGGCCCGTAAGAACAGGCCGAGCGGGGTGAAATCCTCCAGCGGGAAGATCGCGTCGTAGGCGTCTTCCGGGACGCGCGGGTGCAGCGGCTGGCGGGCGACGATGATCACGAAATACGCGCCGGGCTGTTCCTTGCGCAGCGACTGCAGGCGGCGCACACCGCTGCCCGGGTGGATCGAGTCGATCGGTTCGATCAGGATCGTGATCCCGTCTTTCTTGAGCTCCGTCAACGTGATGCTGGGGATGAACAGGCGCAGCGCGCCGGTGCCGACCTGCAGCTCGAAGCCGCCGGACCAGTGGGTGTGGGCGTAATCACTCGCCGCCAAAAAGTCGCACAGGGCGGCCTCCATGTTACTGCGGACCAGGTGCCCGTTCGGCAGGGTCCAGCCGGGAAGGCGATGGGGACTCATACGGCCTCCGCGAATGCTGCCAGCCGCTCCACAGCGCGAGGCCTTCAACCAGGCGCGGCGCCAGGGCGTGTAAAGCAAAAAAGACCCGTAACATGAACGGCAGGACCACCTCGCGGCGGTCCTGCTCCACGGCCCGCACCAGGGCGGCGGCCACGGCCTCCGGCTCCAGGGCCGGGATCAGGCGGCGGGCCACCCAGGGGGCGCGCTCGAGCGTGCCGGGGTTGTGCGTGAAGTAGGCGGTGCGCACTTCGCCGCAGACGACCGAAGTGACGCCCAGCCCGGTGCCGTGCAGATCCTGCCGCAGAGCGTTGGTGAAGCCTTGCAAGGCCCAGCGCGCGGCCGTATAGCCGGTGGCGCCCGGCCAGACGATGCGCGCGGCCGGTGAATTGACCACGACAAAGCGGCCGCGGCGGCGGGCGAGCATGGCCGGCAGGCAGGCCTGCGTCAGAAAAAACGCGGCCAGGTAGGGCGCGCCCAGCATCTCGACGGCTTCGGCCGGCGGGGTCTCTTCCGTGAACAGCCAACGGCCCGCGCCGGCGCTGTGCACCACGACCTCCGGCGCGCCCTGCTCGGCCAGCAGACGCTCCAACGTGGCGGCGACGGCGGCCGGGTCGCTCAGGTCCACCGGCCAGGCGCGCGCCTGCCCGCCCGCGGCCTGGACGTCATCGACGACGGCATCCAGGGCGGCGGCGGTGCGGGCCAGGAGGGCCACCCGCGCGCCGCGGGCTGCTGCGGCCCGGGCCGTGGCCGCCCCGATGCCGCTGGAGGCGCCGGAGACGACAACCAATTGATTGCGAAGCTGCATGCGGCCTGAGTGTAAGCGGGGCGGTGGGGGGTGTCAACCGGGCCGGCGCGCCGAAAAGCGTTGTACACTGCCCGCACGCCCATTTTTCAGGAGATCGCCCGATGAAGACCCAGCTCAAAGTCAGCCGCGGCCTGCTTGTCGGGCTGCTCATGATCGGTGTGTTCAGCGGCCTGGCCGGCCTGGGATACGTCACCCGCACGCAGGCGCACAACCTGGTCACGCACCCCGCCGCGACGCGCAACCAGGCGGACAAGACGCCGGCGGACTACGGCCTGCCGTACGAAGACGTGACTGTCACCGCCGTCGACGGATCGACGGCGGTCGGCTGGTATGTGCCCACGCAGACCGGCGCCGTCGTCATCGCCCAGCACGGCTACAAGGCCGACCGGGATGAGATGTTGAACGAGGCCGCCATGCTCCAGGGGCACGGCTATGGCGTGTTGATCACGTCGGTGCGCGCCCACGACGGCAGCGCCGGCGAGATGATCACGTTCGGGCGCGGTGAGATGCTGGACCTGGACGCCTGGTATCAGTTTCTGCTCAGCCGGCCGGAGGTGGACCCGGACCGGATCGGGGCGCTGGGCAACTCGATGGGCGGCATGCTCGTGATCCAGTACGCGGCCCGGAACCCGGCCATCCGGGCCGTGGTCGCCAACAGCGCCTTCTCGTCGCTCAACGACACCGTGGCCACCAGCGTGACCTATTTCACCGGCCTGCCGCCCTTTCCGTTCGCGCCCCTGATCGTGTGGTGGGCCGAGCGCGAGACCGAGGTGCGCGCCGCCGACATCGACACCACGGTCTGGATCCGGGCGCTCAGCCCGCGTCCGGTCTTCCTGATGCAAGGCGGCGCCGACATCATCGTCAACGCCGACAGCGTCCAGCGCCTCTACGCCGCTGCCGGCGAGCCGAAAGAGCTATGGTTTGAGCCAGACCTCGGGCACACCCAGTTCGACACG
>ERZ761602.656-NODE-656-length-71319-cov-12.402714_pt1 | contig 71319 bp, 60 predicted proteins | sample MGYA00512165_ERZ761602 | MGnify/ENA primary metagenome ERZ761602 (study PRJEB28899, sample SAMN02445085) | bioreactor sludge metagenome | biome: EBPR sludge; isolation source: Thorneside wastewater treatment plant | place: Australia: Brisbane, Thorneside...
CGCCCTCGGAGCCGCCCCCGCGCGGGCCGTGGCGGGTGCCGCAGCCGCGTCGCCCCAGGAGTCGACGTCCGCGGGTGCGAGCCCGGCGTCGCCGCCCACCACCGCGAAGCCCGGTGCCGAAGGCGCGCCGGCGACGGCCGCCGGCCGCCGCCTGTCGCGTTGCAGCCAGGCCCTGATCGAGAAGTCGCTGGGCGGTGCCGCCGGCGGTGCTGCCTACCCGAAGGATTGCCCTTGATGTCGTCGCTGCAGCCAACCCCCGTCGTCACGGGGCCCTTGCCCGGGCGAGGCCTGCGCTGGGCCGCGACGCTGGCTGCGCTGGCCTGGCTGCTGGTCGGCGCGCTCGTCTCCGGCTGCGCCACGCCGCCGCCGGCGCCGTCGCCGGTGCCGGCCTCGGCGCTGCAGCAGGCCGCCAACCGGCTCACCGACGCGGTGCTGGAGCGGGCGCTGCGCCTGCGCGGGGCCCCGCCGGCCTTCGGCAGCTGGCCGCGCGAGGTCATCGAGATCCTGCCCATCCTCGACGCCCGCGAGCGCCAGCCGTCGGTGGCGGGCCAGCAGACCACCCGCTGGATCGCCGAGCAGATCGCGCGCCAGCACCCGGGGTATGCGCTGAAGCAGGCCGACGGCCCGGCGCCCCGCTGGCGCTTGGCGGGCACGCTCGTCCCCGACGACGCGCTGGACGGCAGCGCGGGCGGTGAAGCCGGCCGCCACCCGTACACGCTGTCGCTGGCGCTCGTCGACGCCGGCAGCGGGGAGGTCGTCGCCACGGCCCGCGAGCGGGTCGTCGACCCGCTGCTCGACGCGTCGGCCGAGGCCACGCGGCGTGCGCGGCCCACGCCCTCACCGGTGCCACCGCCAACGCCTCCAGCCCCCGAGCTCCCGCCGCCGGCGGCGCCGGATCCGCTCGAGGCCTTGCGCGCCGAGTACCTGTCGTTGCTGCGCCAGGGTCGCGAGGCCGAGGCGCAGACGGTGTTCGGGCGCATGCTGGCGATCGGCCTGAACCGGCGCACGGTCTCGATGAAGCTGCTGTTCGCGCCAGGCTCGACCGCGTTCTGGCCCGATCGGGAGCTCGTTCGCCGCTACCCCGGCTGGCTGGCCGAGCTCGCGCAGCAGGCCTACGTGTCGCCGCATTGCCTCCTCATCGTCGGCCACGCCAGCAGCACCGGCAGCGACGCGCGCAACCGCCAGCTGTCGCTGCAGCGGGCCCAGGCCGTGCGCCGCATCATGTTGCGCAGCCTGCCCGAACTCGCACCGAAGCTGGCTGTCGTCGGGCGCGGCGCCGCCGAGGCCACCGGCGGCGGCGTCGGTGACTCCCGCGCCGCCGCCGACCGGCGCGTCGAGTTCGAGGTCGTCGACTGCCCGCCACCGTCGCGCTGAAGGTCTTGCGCTGCACGGGGCACCCCGCGCGCGGGCTTCAGAGGACGTAGCGCGAGAGATCCTCGTTGCGTGCGAGCTCGCCCAGCCGTGCGTCCACCAGCGCGGCGTCGATGCGCACGGTCTGGCCGCTGCGGTTCGGTGCGTCGTAGCTGATCTCGTCGAGCAGCCGCTCCATCACGGTGGCCAGGCGCCGCGCGCCGATGTTCTCCGTGCGCTCGTTGACGTCGAAAGCGATCTGCGCGATGCGGCGCACCGCGTCGGGTGCGAGGTCCAGCGTGACGCCTTCGGTGGCCAGCAGCGCCTGGTACTGCTTGATCAGGCTCGCGTGCGTGGCCGTCAGGATGGCCTCGAAGTCGTCGACCGACAGCGGACCCAGCTCGACGCGGATCGGGAAGCGGCCCTGCAGCTCGGGGATCAGGTCGCTCGGCTTGGCCAGGTGAAAGGCGCCGGAGGCGATGAAGAGGATGTGGTCGGTCCTGACCATGCCGTACTTCGTGTTCACGCTGGTGCCCTCGACGAGGGGCAGCAGGTCGCGCTGCACGCCCTGGCGACTGACGTCGGCGCCCTGGCCCTCGGCGCGCGAGGCGACCTTGTCGATCTCGTCGATGAAGACGATGCCGTTGCCCTCGGCGTTGGCCAGCGCGGCGGCGCGGATCTCCTCCTCGTTGACCAGCTTGGCGGCCTCCTCGTCGACGAGCAGCAGGCGGGCCGCGGCGATCTTCAGCTTGCGCTTGCGCCGCCGATCGCCGCCCATCTGGGAGAACAGGCCGCGCAGCTGCTCGGCCATCTCCTCCATGCCCTGCGGCCCGAGCACCTCGAGCGTCGGCCGGGCCTCGGCCACGTCGATCTCGATGTCCTTGTCGTCCAGCGTGCCCTCGCGCAGCCGCTTGCGCAACACCTGGCGTGCCGTGCTGTCGGCCGGCGCGGTGTCGCTGCTGCCGAAGCCGACGTTGCGTGCGGGCGGCACCAGGGCATCGAGGATGCGCTCCTCGGCGGCGTCCTCGGCCTGCGTCCGACGGGCCGCCACCTGCCGCTCGCGCTCCTGCTTGACGGCCACGTCCATCAGGTCGCGGACGATCGTGTCGACGTCCTTGCCGACGTAGCCGACCTCGGTGAACTTCGTGGCCTCGACCTTGATGAACGGGGCGTCGGCCAGTCGCGCGAGGCGGCGGGCGATCTCGGTCTTGCCGACGCCGGTCGGGCCGATCATCAGGATGTTCTTCGGCGTGATCTCGCCGCGCAGCCGCTCGTCGACCTGCTGGCGCCGCCATCGGTTGCGCAGCGCGATCGCCACGGCGCGCTTGGCGGCCTTCTGCCCGACGATGTGGCGGTCGAGCTCGGAGACGATCTCCGAGGGCGTCATCGCGGACTTCATCCGAGCGTCTCGATCACGTGGTTCTGGTTCGTGTAGATGCACAGGTCGCCGGCGATGGTCAGCGACTCCTTGACGATGTGTGCCGGCTCGAGCTGCGTGTGCTGCAGCAGCGCGCGCGCCGCGGCCTGCGCGTAGGCGCCGCCCGAGCCGATCGCGACCACGCCCAGCTCGGGCTCGAGCACGTCGCCGTTGCCGGTGATGATCAGCGAGGCCTCGCGGTCGGCCACCGCGAGCATCGCCTCGAGCCGGCGCAGCACCCGGTCGGTGCGCCAGTCCTTGGTCAGCTCGACGGCCGCGCGCACGAGGTGGCCCTGGTGCTTGTCGAGCTTGGCCTCGAAGCGCTCGAACAGCGTGAACGCGTCGGCCGTCGCCCCCGCGAAGCCGGCCAGGACCTGGTCACGGTAGAGCTTGCGCACCTTGCGTGCGCTGCCCTTGACGACGACGTTGCCCAGCGTGACCTGTCCGTCCCCGCCCATCGCCACCGCGTGGCCGCGGCGCACGCTCAGGATCGTCGTCCCGTGGAACGCCGGCGCGCCGTCCGTCGCGAACGCGCTCGCCATCAGACGCGCCTCACCTGCACCTTCGCGTGCTCGTTGATGCCCATGGCGCCGAAGAACAGCGCGACCAGCCGGTGGGTGTCGACGAACTGCACCTGCCGCCCCTCGTGGTGCCGGGAGAGGACCCAGTTCAGCAGATCGCCGGCGGCGATGAAGTCCACGCGGATCAGGTTCGCGCAGCTGACGTCGATGACCGGCGCGCTGCCGAGGTTCGCGTTGATGCGGTTCAGTGTCTCGGTCAGGTCGCCGACCAGCTGGCCGGACAGGTCGACGCGGGCCACCTGGACGACCGCGCCGGCCTCGCCGATGCCGGAATCCTGGAACGAGGTCGAAACCTCGCTGAGCACCGACAGCTGCGGCGCGACGGTCGGCTGCCCCGGCTCGCTCAGCCGCACGCTGCAGCGTGCCGGCTCCCAGGATGGCGGGGAGACCTCGTAGGTCACGCAGTAGTCGATCGCCGTCTCGTCGAACTGGTCGGCACGGTTGACGAGGCGCAGCGCGTCCAGCCGCGCCAGCCAGAACGCCGGATCGGCGTCCCGGACGCCGGTCGGGGCCGCCTCGGCCAGAGCGCCGAACAGCCGGTCACTGCCGATCCAGCGCATCTGCACGTTCTGTCCTGCCCAGACGCGGAAGAGGGTCGACAGCTGTGTCGCGGCCTCGGCATCGACCCGGCGCACGCCCGACCAGTCGAGCACCCACGGCAGCGGCAGCTGCAGCGTCTGCGAGCGCAGGCGGGCGACCGCCTCGGTGTCGATGTCGGCCGGTGCGACCCAGCCCACGTCGCCGGCCTGCAGAGGCATGGGCCGGCTGTTGGCCACCTGGTCGGCCTTCGCATCCGCCACCAGCTGCGGCATCGAGAACCACTGCGGCGCCGACCAGCCGAAGCGGTGCGCGTAGTCCATCGCGAGGCTCTCGAACGGCTGCTGCTGGCCGGTCGCGCGGTACAGGTCGAACATCGCGAGCCAGGTGTCCGCGTGGTCCGCGCGCGCGCCGCCGGGCGCCGTCAGCTGCTGCAGCGACCGTTCGCACAGCGCGAAGTCCGCATTCGCGAAGGCGATCACCGCCTCGTCGAGCTCCGGGTCGTGCGCGACCTCCGCGGTGCCGACCTCGACGCCGAGCGCCTGGGCGCCAACCGGGAAGGGCGCGGCGCCGTCCAGGCCGGCCACGCTGCCCACCGCGGGCGACGCCATCGATGCCGGCGACAGCGGTCCGATGCCGCCGGACATCACCGCCGGCCCTGACGCGGGGTCGTTCAGCAGCGGCAGCTCGGCCAGGTCGACGCCGGGGAACGAGGGCGCGGCGTCGGCATCCGCCTCGCGCGTGGCCGCGGCCAACGGGGCCACCAGCGATCCCGGGCCGCGTCGCGTCAGCACCCCCGGCTCGGTGGGGGCCTCGAAGATCGACACCGCGCGGTTGCCGCGGAATCCCGGCGTCTCGCCGACCATCTCGCGTTCGATGTGGTCGATCTTGGCCTTGACGACGCCCTGTGTGCGGGCCGAGACCGAGTCGAGCGAGGGCAGGCGCGACTCGCCGTCCTCGACACGCGAGGAGGGTCCGAGAGCGGCCAGCTGCTCCGCCGACAGTCCTTCGCGGCGCACGCGCCGCAGCATGTCGAACTCGCGCTTGCGCACGAAGTCGTTGCGCCGCTTGCGCTCGACCATCGCGCGCAGCTCGGAGCGCTCGATCTCCTTGCCCTCGTCGGCACCCGACTGCAGCTCGCCCCAGTCCAAGGTGGGGTTCGAGACGAACTGCACCACCTTGCGGAAGAAGCTCCTGCTGTCCTTGGTCTCGCCCATTGCCGGGAGGGTGGGGGGAAGACGCGGCGGGCTCAGTCCCCGAACATCTTCTGCTTCAGCTCCCGGCGCTGCTGGGCCTCGAGCGACAGCGTCGCGGTCGGGCGGGCGAGCAGGCGCGGCAGGCCGATCGGCTCGCCGGTCTCGTCGCAGTAGCCGTAGTCGCCGGAGTCCAGGCGCGCCAGCGCCTGGCTGATCTTCTTCAGCAGCTTGCGCTCGCGATCGCGGGTGCGCAGCTCGAGCGCATGCTCTTCTTCGATCGTCGCGCGGTCGGCCGGGTCGGGCACGATGGTCGTGTCCTCGCGAAGGTGCTCGGTGGTCTCGCCCGCATTGGACAGGAGCTCGTCCTTCTGCTGCTGCAGCCGCGCGCGGAAGAAGTCGATCTGCTTGTCGTTCATGTACTCGCTGTCGGGCATCGCGAGCAGCTCGGCCTCGGTCAGCTCATGGCCGGCCTTGCTCTTCCAGGCGTTGGCGAGCTTGGGATCCGCTTTCGCGGCGGGCTTGACGGGATTCATGGGTCGGGGCGGTTGGCGGAAGTCGGGGCCCGGCGGGGCGACAGGGCTTCGGTTGGCGGAGGGTTCCGTGGGCTCGGCGGGCGCGTGCGCGGCCGCGGAACGGGTCTTGGCGGCTGTCTTGGCGGTGGACTTGCTCACGGAGATCTCCTTGCCCTGGCCCGGCGGATGCGGGCTTCGGGGGGTCAGGCTGCCGGTGGTGACACCTGCTGCCAGCTGCGGCGGGTGGACCTGGGTCGCTGGGCCAGGAGCGCGCGGATTGTAGCGACGCGGTCCCCGGCTGCCGCCCGGCATTGCATCAGGTGGAAACGGCCTGGCGCTCCCCTCGGCCGGCGCTCAGGACAGGCACTGCTGCAGGCCCTGCTCGAGCACGTCCCGCGGCAGGTCGATGCCGATGAAGACCATCTTGCTCTGCTTCTTTTCAGTGGGCGCCCACTTCGGTCCCAGATCGCTACCCATCAGCTGGTGGACGCCCTGGAAGACCACTTTGCGGTCGCTGCCCTGCATGTGGAGCACCCCCTTGTAGCGCAGCATCTTCGGGCCGTAGACCTGGACGATCGCGCCGAGGAAGTCCTCGAGCTTGGCGGGGTTGAACGGCTTGTCCGCACGGAAGACGAAGCTCTTGACGTCGTCGTCGTGGCGGTGGTGGTGCGGGTGGTCGCAGTGCTCGCCGTGCTCGTGGTCGTGGTCGTGGTCGTGGTGATGGGCGTCGTCGGCGGCCAGGAACTCCGGGTCGATGTCGAGCTTGGCGTTCAGGTTGAAGCCGCGCAGGTCGAGCACCTCGGACAGGGGCACCTCGCCGAAGTGCACCTTCTGGAAGGGCGCCCGCGGGTTCATGTGCTTGAGCCGGTGGATCAGCGCGGCGACCTCGTCTTCGGCGACCAGGTCGGTCTTGCTGATGAAGATCTGGTCGGCGAAGCCGACTTGCCGCCGGGCCTCCTGGCGGGTGTCGAGCTGTTGCCCGGCGTGTTTGGCGTCGACCAGGGTGACGATCGCGTCGAGCACGTAGCTCTCGGCGACGACGTCGTCGACGAAGAAGGTCTGCGCGACCGGTCCCGGATCCGCCAGGCCCGTGGTCTCGATGACCACGCGGTCGAACGCCAGCTCGCCCTTGCGCCGCTTCTCGGCCAGGTCCGACAGCGTCGTGCGCAGGTCCTCGCGGATCGTGCAGCACACGCAGCCGTTGCTCATCTGGATGATCTGTTCCTGCGTGTCGGCCACCAGGATGTCGTTGTCGATGTTCTCCTCGCCGAACTCGTTCTCGATCACGGCGATCTTCTGGCCGTGAGCCTCCGACAGCACGCGCTTGAGCAGCGTGGTCTTGCCCGAGCCGAGGAAGCCGGTGAGGATGGTCGCGGGGATCAGTGACATGGGCGGAAGGCTCGCGCGGGGTCGAAGCCGGAACAGATGGGGGCCGCGGACTGTGAGGCAAGCCCCTTGCCCCGTCAAGCGCCTCAGGTATTCTCCGCCTGTCGCAACTTCCGACACCGTCGTGTCCGAACCGCAGCCACCGCGGAGCAGCCGTGCCTCCGCCGGGCGGCCGGGCGAGCGCAGCCCGGAGCGCCGCAGCTTCTTCGAGCGAGTCGTCGAGTTCATCTCGCCCGGCCCCGACTCGAAGGACGAACTGATCGAGTCGCTCGCCGAGGCCGAGCAGCGCGAGCTGATCGAGCCGGAATCGCGAGCGATGCTCGAGGGCGTGATCCGCATGGCCGACATGACGGCCGGCGACGTGATGGTGGCCGCGCCGCGGATGGATCTGGTCGACATCGCGTCCGACTACGACGAGATCCTCGCGCAGGTCATCGAGACGGGCCATTCGCGGTTCCCGGTCTTCGAGGGCGAGCGCGACCAGATCATCGGCATCCTGATGGCCAAGGACCTGCTGAAGCTGCAGCGGGCGCCGGAACTGAACCTGCGCACGCTGCTGCGGCCCGCGGTGTTCGTGCCCGAGAGCAAGGGCTTGAACGAGCTGCTGCGTGACTTCCGCTCCAACCGCAACCACCTGGCGATCGTCATCGACGAGTTCGGCAACGTCGCCGGGCTGATCACGATCGAGGACGTGCTCGAGGAAATCGTCGGCGAGATCGAGGACGAGTTCGACGAGCGCGACGCGGCGGCCAGCGGCATCGTCAGCCTGGCCGACGGTTCGTACCGCGTGGCCGGCGACGCCGACGTCGAGGCGGTCAACGAGGCCTTCGGGATCCGGCTGCCGGTCGAGCAGTTCGACACCATCGGCGGGCTGCTGGCCGACCGCTTCGGCCGCGTGCCTCGGCGCGGCGAGGCCGTCGACGTGGCCGGGCTGCGCTTCGCCGTGATGCTCACGCGCGGCGGCGCGGTGCGCTGGTACCGCGTCTCGCGTGCCCCCGAGCCCGCGCCCGACGCAGGCGAAGGCTGACGATGCGCGGGCGTCGCGGCCGCGCGCTTGCGGCCGGCGAGGCGGCCGCGGTGCTCGCCGCGGGCGCGTTGCAGACCCTCGCGTTCGTCCACACGCGGTCGCTGTGGTGGCTGACGGTCGCGGCGATCGCGCTGCTGGTCTGGCGGCTCGACCGCTGCCGGCCGGCGCGGGCTGCGTGGCTCGGCTGGCTGTACGGCTTGGGCTGGCTGGGCGCGGGCGTCTGGTGGCTGTTCGTCAGCATGCACCGGTACGGCGGGCTTCCGGCACCGCTGGCGGCACTGGCCGTGCTCGCGCTGGCCGCGGCGCTGTCCCTCTATCTCGCCGCAGCGTGCGCGGCCTACGCGAGCTGGCGCGACGGCCGGCCCTGGCACGATGCCCCGCTCTTCGCTGCGCTGTGGCTGCTCGCCGAGATGGCCCGCGGCACGCTCTTCACCGGTTTCCCGTGGGTCGCCTCGGGCTATGCGCTGGTCGATGCACCGCTGGCGGCGGCGGCGCCGTGGATCGGCGTCTACGGGATGGGCGCGCTGGCCGCGGGCGCGGCCGCCGGCGCTGCCACGGCCTGCGCGCCCGGCGGCAGCGCACCGGCCAAGCGTGGTGCGGCCCTGCTGGCTGCCGCGGCGCTGCTGCTGGGGGGGGCTCTGACCGGGCCCGGCGAGCACACCCGGCCCGCCGGCGGGCTCGAGGTCTCGTTGATCCAGACCCAGGTGGCCCAGGACGAGAAGTTCGCCGACGAGCGGCTGCCGCAGACGCTGGACGATCTGGCGCGGCAGCTGCAGGCCGCACGCGGCGAGCTGGTCGTCGCGCCGGAGACCGCCGTGCCGCTGCTGCCGTCGCAGCTCGACGCCCTCGTGCCGGGCTACCTCGAGTCGCTGCGCGAGCCGTTCGTCGCCTCCGGGCGCGCCGCGCTGGTCGGCATCCCGCTGGGCGACTACGACAGCGGGTACACGAACTCGGTCATCGCGCTGGCGGGCGGTGCGTCGTACCGCTACGACAAGCAGCACCTCGTGCCGTTCGGCGAGTTCATCCCGACCGGGTTCCGCTGGTTCACGCAGCTGATGGACATCCCGCTCGGCGACTTCGATCGCGGCCCTCTGGACGCAACCTCGTTCCCGTTCCGCGGCCAGCGCATCGCGCCGAACATCTGCTACGAGGACCTGTTCGGCGAGGAGCTGGCGGTGCGCTTCGTCGACCCGGCGCGCGCTCCGACGATCCTCGCCAACGTCAGCAACATCGGCTGGTTCGGCGACACGGTCGCGTTGCCGCAGCACCTGGCGATCTCGCGCTTGCGCGCGCTGGAGCTCCAGCGGCCGATGCTGCGCGCGACCAACACCGGCGTCACGGCGATCGTCGACCATCGCGGCGTGGTGATCCGGCAGCTCCAGCCGCACGTGCGCGGCACGCTCGACGGCCACGTCGAGGGGCGCACCGGCACGACACCCTACGCCGCCTGGGCGGGGCGGCACGGCCTGGCGCCGCTGCTCGTGGCCGCGCTGCTGGTGATGGCGGCAACCGCGCGCACGCGCCGTCGCGGCGCAACCTGAGCCGCGGCTGGCGGGCGGCGGCTGCCGCCACGTAAACTCGCGGGTTTCGCCAACGAGGCGCGAGGGCCCCGGCTGGGTCGTCGCGACGCCCGATGCTGAGCTTCCAGCAGATCATCCTCAGACTCCAGTCCTACTGGGACGCCCAGGGTTGCGCGCTGCTGCAGCCCTACGACATGGAGGTCGGTGCCGGGACCAGCCACACCGCGACCTTCCTGCGGGCACTCGGCCCGGAGCCGTGGAAGGCCGCCTATGTGCAGCCCAGCCGGCGCCCCAAGGACGGGCGCTACGGCGACAACCCCAACCGGCTGCAGCACTACTACCAGTACCAGGTCGTGCTGAAGCCGGCGCCGGCGGACATCCTCGACCTGTACCTCGGCTCGCTGCAGGCCCTGGGCTTCGACCTGAAGCGCAACGACATCCGCTTCGTCGAGGACGACTGGGAGAACCCGACACTCGGGGCCTGGGGCCTGGGGTGGGAGGTGTGGCTCAACGGCATGGAGGTCACCCAGTTCACGTACTTCCAGCAAGTGGGCGGCATCGACTGCAAGCCGCTGACCGGCGAGATCACCTACGGCCTCGAGCGGCTCGCGATGTACTTGCAGGGCGTGGACAACGTCTTCGACCTGGCCTGGACCGAGGGGTTGAGCTATCGCGACGTCTACCACCAGAACGAGGTCGAGCAGAGCGCGTACAACTTCGAGCACAGCGACGTCGACTTCCTGCTCGGGGCCTTCGGCGCGCACGAGCGCCAGGCCCAACACCTGATGCGCGAGCAGCTGGCGCTGCCGGCCTACGAGCAGGTGTTGAAGGCCGCGCACACCTTCAACCTGCTCGACGCGCGTGGTGCGATCAGCGTCACCGAGCGGGCGGCCTACATCGGCCGCATCCGCAATCTGGCGCGCAGCGTCGCGCAGGCCTACGTCGACAGCCGTGCGCGGCTGGGCTTCCCGATGGCGCCACGCGCCTGGGCCGACGACGTGCTGGCGCAGCTGGCGCGGCAGAAGAAGACGGAGGCGGCATGACGCGCGAGAACCTTCTCGTCGAGCTGCGCGTCGAGGAACTGCCGCCCAAGGCACTGGGTCGCCTGGGCGATGCCTTCGGTGCCGCGCTGCTCGCGTCGCTGCGGGCGCAGGGCTTGGCCGGCGACGACGCCGTCCTGACCCGCCACGCCACGCCGCGGCGGCTGGCCGCGCAGGTCAGCGCGGTCGCCGCCCGCGCAGCGGACCAGCCGCACAGCACCAAGCTGATGCCCGTGGCGGTCGGCCTCGGCGCCGACGGCCAGCCGACTCCTGCGCTGCTGAAGAAGCTCGCCGCGCTGGGTGCCGATGCGAGCGCGGTGTCGCGGCTGCGCCGCGTGCCCGACGGCAAGGCCGAGGTCCTGTACCTCGACAGCGTGAAGCCCGGGGCGACGCTCGCGGAGGGTTTGCAGAAGGCACTGGACGAGGCGATCGCGACCCTGCCAATCCCCAAGGTGATGCAGTACCAGCTCGCCGACGGCTGGACGAGCGTCGACTTCGTGAGGCCGGCCCACGGGCTGGTCGCGCTGCACGGCCGCGCGATCGTGCCGGTGCGCGTGCTGGGCCTGGAAGCCACTCGCCACACGCGCGGCCACCGCTTCGAGGCGGAGGTCGCCGCGATCGAGCTGGCGCATGCCGACGACTACGAGCGGCAGCTGCTCGAGCAGGGTGCGGTGATCACGCGCTTCGAGGCGCGCCGCGCCGAGGTCGCGCGCCAGCTCCAGGCCCGGGCCGGCGAGCTCGGGCTCGCCCCGGTCGACGACGCGGACCTGCTCGACGAGGTCACGGCGCTGGTCGAGCGCCCGAACGTGCTGCCGTGCCGCTTCGAGCCGGAGTTCCTCGCCGTGCCGCCGGAGTGCCTGATCCTGACGATGAAGGCGAACCAGAAGTACTTCCCGCTGCTGGACGCCGACGGCCGCCTGACGAACCACTTCCTGGTCGTCAGCAACATCCGGCCCGACGACCCGTCGAGGGTGGTCCAGGGCAATGAGCGGGTCGTGCGGCCGCGCCTGGCCGACGCGCGCTTCTTCTTCGACCAGGACCGCAAGCGCACGCTCGCCTCGCGTGTCGCCGGCCTGTCGCGCGTGGTCTACCACGGCAAGCTCGGCACACAGGGCGAGCGGGTCGAGCGCGTGCGCACGATCGCGCGCGAGCTTGGCCGGCTGCTCGGCGGGCTCGCGCTGGCCGATCTCGCCGACGAGGCGGCCAGCCTCGCCAAGGCAGACCTGCTGACCGACATGGTCGGGGAGTTCCCCGAGCTGCAAGGCATCATGGGCGCCTACTACGCGCGCCACGATGGCCTGCGCGACAGCGTCGCCGACGCGATCGAGGACCACTACAAGCCGCGCTTCGCCGGTGACGCGCTGCCGCGGGGCGAGGTCGGACTGGTCGTCGCGCTCGCCGACAAGCTCGAGACGCTGGCGGGTCTGTTCGGCATCGGCCAGCTGCCCACCGGCGACAAGGACCCGTTCGCGCTGCGCCGGCACGCGCTCGGGGTGATCCGCATGCTGATCGAGCGCGACCTGCCGCTGGCGGTCCCGCAGCTGACGGCGATCGCGTTCGCCGCGTTTCCGCAAGGGCATGGCCAGGCGCAGGCCGAAGTGCAGCACTTCCTCTACGACCGGCTGGTCACCGCGTTGCGCGAGCAGGGCTACTCGGCGCGCGAGATCGACGCGGTGGTCGCGCTGCGCCCGGCACGCTGGGGCGAGATTCCGCGCCGGCTCGCCGCCGTGCGTGCCTTCGCCGCGCTGCCCGAGGCCGCGTCGCTCGCCGCGGCCAACAAGCGCGTGGGCAACATCCTGAAGAAGTCCGAGGAGGGCGCGGCCGCGCCAGCGGTCGACGAGGGACTGCTCCAGGAGAGCGCCGAGCGCGCGCTGGCCAGTGCACTGGCCGCGATCGGGCCGCGCGCCGAGGAGGCCTTCGATCGCGGCGACTTCACGGCCTCGCTGCAGGCGCTCGCGGCCCTGAAGGGGCCGGTCGACGCGTTCTTCGACGACGTGATGGTCAACGTCGACGACGACGCGCTGCGCGCCAACCGCCTCGCGTTGCTGCGCGCGCTGCATGCCGCCATGAATCGCGTGGCCGATCTGGCTCGGCTGGCGTAGGTGCCCCGGGGCCTCGATAATCGCGGCCCGTGAAGCTCGTCATCCTCGGCCGCGACGGCATCCTCAACCGCTACCGCGACGACCACGTCAAGTCGCCCGCCGAGTGGGAGTCGATCGACGGCGCCCTGCAGGCGGTCGCCCGGCTGAACCATGCCGGCTGGCACGCGGTGATCGCGACCAACCAGTCCGGCATCGGCCGCGGCATGATCGACATGGCGAGCATCAACGCGATCCACACGCACCTGCAGCGGCTCGCCCAGGCCGAGGGCGGGCGGTTCGACGCGGTGTTCTTCTGCCCGCACACCCCGGAGGACGGCTGCGAGTGCCGCAAGCCGCGCCCGGGCCTGATGCTCGAGATCGGCAGCCGCTACGGCATCGACCTGGCGACCGTGCCGATGGTCGGCGACACGCTGCGCGACCTGCAGGCCGCGCAGGCGGCCGGCTGCGAGCCGCACCTCGTGCGCAGCGGGCGGGCGCAGTCGCTCGACGAGGCGCAGTGCCGCCACATCCTCGAGCAGGTGCCCGCGACGCGCATCCACGCGGACCTCGGCGCCTTCGCCGATCACCTGCTCGGGCGCGACGAGATCCTGCCCTCGGGTGTCGGGGCCTTGCGCTGATGCGGCTGATCTGGGCCCTGCGTTCGGCGGCCTACGTGGCCTGGCTGGCCGTGACCGTCGTGCCCTGGGCGATCGGCGTCCTCGTGATGTCGGTGTTCGTGCGCGGAACGCCGCTGTACTGGGCCTGCGTGAACTGGCTGCGGCTGGCGATCTGGGGTGCGCGCGCGATCTGCGGCGTGCGCTGGCGGATGAGCGGCATCGAGCACGTGCCGGTGGCCGCCGACGCGACCTCGGCCGTGTTGCTGGCGTCCAAGCACCAGAGCACGTGGGAGACCTTTGCCCTGCCGACGCTGATGCCGCACCCGCTGGCCTACGTCTTCAAGCGCGAGCTGCTCTACATCCCGTTCTTCGGCTGGGCGATGGGCCGGCTGGACATGATCCACATCGACCGCTCGCGCCGGACCGAGGCCTGGGCACGGGTCGAGCGCCAGGGCCGCCGCCTGTTCGCGCAGGGCACGTGGGTCATCATGTTCCCCGAGGGTACGCGCATCGCACGCGGCGAGCGCGGCACCTACAAGACCGGCGCGTCCCGGCTGGCGATCGCGGCCGGGGTGCCGATCGTGCCGATCGCGGTGAGCGCCGCCAAGTGCTGGCCGCGGCGCAGCTTCCTGCTGCGCCCTGGCGTGATCGACGTGTCGATCGGTGCGCCGATTCCCTCGGTCGGACGTCAGCCCGAGGAACTGATGCGCCAGGTCGAGGACTGGATCGAGGCCGAGATGCGCCGGCTCGATCCCGAGGCCTATGCCGCCGGGCCGGCGGCGGTTGCGGCGGAAGCGGCGTGAGGCTGGTGACCAGCCGCCGCGATGCCGGGCGTGACAGCGAGCTGCCGCTGCAGCTGTCGCTGTTCGACGGATCCGACGCTCGCGAGACAGGCCCGCCGCCGCGTGCCGTCGAGCCGCCCGCGGCGCAACCCCGGGCCGGCGCGGCGCCCTCCGGGCACCCGGCGGCCGGCGACGATGTCGCGCCGACGACCCTGCCGGGCGCCGGCCCTGTGCCAGGAGCGGCGGCCGGGACACCGGTGAGCGTGCCGGCCGTCTTCACGCATCCGCGCGCGCAGCGCGAGCTGGTGCTCGAGGGCCACCGCGTCGCCTACGAGTTCCGTCGTGCGCGGCGGCGCAGCATCGGCTTCGTGATCGGCGAAGAGGGGCTGACGGTCAGCGCCCCGCGCTGGGTCGGCATCGCCGAGGTCGAGACGGCGCTGCGCGACAAGGCACGCTGGATCGTGCGCAAGCTGCACGAGCGGCAGGAGCGCTCGCGCCGCACCGCGCAGGCGCGCATCGAGTGGCGCGACGGCGCGGCACTGCCCTTCCTCGGCGAGACGGTCATCCTCGTCGTCGATCCGCGCGTGACCGGCGCGGTGCTGAATGTCGCCGTCGACACGCTGCCCGGCGTGGCGCGCCTGAGCCTGCACGTCGGGCTGCCGCACGGCGCCCGGCCGGAGCAGCTGCGCGAGGCCGTGCAGAGCTGGCTCCAGCGCCAGGCCCGGCGTGTCTTCGAGGAACGCTGCGCCGATTTCGCGCAGCGCCTGGGCGTGCGCGTGCGCCGCCTGTCGCTGAGCTCGGCGTCGACACGCTGGGGCAGCGCGAGCGTCGACGGCTCGATCCGGCTGAACTGGCGGCTCGTGCACTTCGGGATGCCGGTCATCGACTACGTCGTCGCGCACGAACTCGCGCACCTGCGCGAGATGAACCACAGCGACGCATTCTGGGACGTCGTCCGCTCGGTGATGCCCGACTTCGAGCACGCGCGCGGTCACCTGCGGCACGAGGTGCTGCCGACGCTCGACTGAGAGGCCTGCCGCATGCGTCCGACGACCGGGATGGCCTCGGCCGCGCTGCGTCGCCTGGCCCCGTCGCTGGTGCTGGCCCTGGCCAGCGTGTGCGGCGCGCCGCAGGCGGCGCCGACGCCGCCGAGCGCAGCCGACATCGTCGCGGCTCCGACGGATGCCCGCCCGCCCGATGCGTCGCGGGCCGCTCGCCCTCGCGTGGCGCTGGTGCTGTCCGGCGGCGGTGCGCGCGGGTTCGCGCATGTCGGCGTCCTGCGGGTGCTCCACGAGGCGCGCATCCCCGTCGACCTCGTCTGGGGTACGAGCATGGGTGCGGTGGTCGGCGGCGCGTATGCGGCCGGCCGCACGCCCGACGAGCTGGCCGACTTCGCTCGCCGCACCGATTGGGACGCGGTGCTCGCCGACCGGCCGCCACGCGAGCAGATGGCCCTGCGGCGGCGCGAGGAGGACCTGGCGCTGCGCTCGCGTGTCGAGTTCGCGCTCGGCCCTGACGGGTTGAGCCTGCCGCCGGGTGCCGTCGGCCACTCGGTGCTCGAGCTCGCCCTCGCGCAGCTGCTGCCCGAAGGCCTGCACCAGCGGGCGTCGCGCGAGCTGCCGATTCCCTTCGGCTCGGTCGCCTCCGACCTGCTGACCGGCGAGCTCGTCGACCAGGCCGGCACGCCGACCCTGCAGGCGCTGCGCGCGTCGCTGTCGGTGCCGGGCGTCTTCGCGCCGGTGCGCGTGAACGGTCGGCTGCTCGTCGACGGCGGCCTCGTGCGCAACCTGCCGGTCGACCTCGCGCGCCGTGCGGGTGCCGACGTCGTGATCGCGGTCAACGTCGGCACGCCGCTGGGGGGCGAGGCCGAGCTCGGCAGCTCGCTCGGGGTGGCGCGCCAGATGCTGGCGATCCTGACCGAGCAGAACGTCGCGCGATCGCTGGCCGAGCTCGGTGGCGCCGACATCCTGATCACGCCGCAGCTGGCGGGCATCGGCTTCCTGGACTTCAGCGCCCATGCGGCCGCCATGGCCGCCGGCGAGGCCGCGGCGCGCGCCGCGCTGGGCAGGCTGGCGCCGCTGTCGCTGCCGGCCGACGACTACGCGGCCCACCTCGCGGCGCGCACCGAGTCCCGGCGCCAGGCGGCACCGCAGGACCGCCTGGCGCTGGGCACGCTTCGCATCGAGGGCCAGCAGCGACTCGCGACCGAGGCGCTCGTCGCGCGCGCCGGGCTCGAAGCGGGCGCGCCGGTGACGACGCTGCAGGCCTACGAGGCCGCCGCCCGACTGCAGGCCCACGGCGACATCAGCCGCGTCGACGTCGACGTGCGGGACCGCGACGGCCGGCGCGACGTGCGGCTGCGGGTCACCGAGGCGGAGTGGGCGCGCAGCCGGCTGCGCCTGGGCCTGGAGCTGGCGACCGACTTCGGCGACTCGAGCTCTTTCGCCCTCGCCGCGATGCACGCGGCCGCGCCGCTGAACCGCTGGGGCACCGAGCTGCGCACGACGGCCCGGATCGGCACGCGGCGGCAGCTGGACATCGAGGCCTGGCAGCCCCTGGGCCGGGTGTCGCCGTGGTTCGTGGCGGCACAGCTCGAGCACCTCTCGGGACCGCAGGACCTCTACGTCGACGAGCGGCATCTGGGGCGCTTCTACCGGCGCGCGACCGGGCTGCAGCTGGCCGTGGGCCGGGCGATCGACGACTGGGGCGACCTTCGCTTCGGTGTCGGCCGCAGCAGGGTCGATACGCGGATGATCTGGCCCGCGGAAGGCCAGCGGGCGCGCAGCTTCGAGAACCAGGCGTTGCTGCGGTTGCGCGGCGACACGCTCGACTCGCTCGGCTACCCGACCCGCGGCATGCTGGTCGACGTGCTGTGGGGCCTGCCGCTGGACGAGCGCGCCGCCGGCCAGCCGCGCGACAGCCGCCTCGACGCGCTCGGCTTGTGGGCCTTCTCCAGCGGCAGCTGGTCCGGCCACCTGTACCTCGAGGGGGCGCGTGCCCGGCAGAGCGTCGCGCCGCGCGCCCTGGGCGGCTTCTGGCGCCTCAGCGGCACGCAGACCGACTCGCTGCGCGGGCAGACGACCCTGCTCGGGCGTTGGGTCTGGGCGCGCGAGCTGATCGCGCTGTCGCCTGCACTCGGCCGCTCGTTGCGGGCCGGCTTCTCGCTGGAACTCGGCGGCGGGTTCGCGCCCGACCAGTCGGTGGACCTCGGCGACATGAAGACGGCCGGCAGCCTCTTCGTCTCGGCCGACACGCGCCTGGGCCCGCTGTACCTCGGGATCGGCGGCACGCGGGGCGGCCACGCGCGGCTGTACGTGTTCCTCGGGCCGCTGCGCTGACGGCGCACGCCGCCCGGCGCCACGGCCGGCGGCGGGCGGCGGGCCGGGCGCAGCAGGCTTCCTAGAATGGCCCCGTGCCGCGGCGGCGTGCCGCGGCGCGCCGACCCGCCCTCCAGGAGATGCTTCCCATGAACCTGCCCGGACTCGACTTCCAGCTCGGCGAGGACATCGACGCCCTGCGCGACGCGGTGCGTGCCTTCGCGCAGGCCGAGATCGCCCCGCGTGCAGCCGAGATCGACCGCAGCGACCGCTTCCCGATGGACCTGTGGCGCAAGATGGGCGAGCTCGGCGTGCTGGGCATCACCGTGCCGGACACCTACGGCGGCGCCGACATGGGCTACCTCGCGCACATGATCGCGATGGAGGAGATCAGCCGCGCCAGCGCGAGCGTGGGCCTGTCCTACGGGGCGCACAGCAACCTGTGCGTCAACCAGATCAAGCGCAACGGCAACGAGGCGCAGAAGCGCAAGTACCTGCCCCCGCTGATCAGCGGCGAGCACGTCGGCGCCCTCGCGATGAGCGAGCCCGGCGCAGGCTCGGACGTCATCTCGATGAAGCTGCGGGCCGAGGAGCGCGGCGGCGTCTACGTGCTCAACGGCACCAAGATGTGGATCACCAACGGCCCGGATGCCGACACCATGGTGGTCTACGCCAAGACCGAGCCCGAGCTGGGCGCGCGAGGTGTCACGGCCTTCATCGTCGAGAAGGGGATGAAGGGCTTCTCCACCGCGCAGAAGCTCGACAAGCTCGGCATGCGCGGCTCGCACACCGGCGAGATGGTGTTCGACGACGTCGAGGTGCCCGCCGAGAACATCCTCGGCAGCCTCAACGGCGGAGCCCGCGTGCTGATGAGCGGCCTCGACTACGAGCGCGCCGTGCTGGCCGCCGGCCCCGTCGGCATCATGCAGGCGGTGATGGACAACGTCGTGCCCTACATCCACGACCGCAAGCAGTTCGGCCAGAGCATCGGCGAGTTCCAGCTCATCCAGGGCAAGGTGGCCGACCTGTACACCGTGCTGCAGGCCGCGCGAGCCTTCTGCTACACGGTGGGCAAGAACCTCGACCGCCTCGGCAGCGAGCACGTGCGCCAGGTCCGCAAGGACTGCGCCAGTGTGATCCTGTGGTGCGCGGAGAAGGCCACCTGGATGGCCGGCGAGGGCATCCAGATCTTCGGCGGCAACGGCTACATCAACGACTACCCGCTGGGCCGGCTGTGGCGCGACGCCAAGCTCTACGAGATCGGCGCGGGAACGTCGGAGATCCGGCGCATGCTGATCGGCCGCGAGCTGTTCGCCGAGACGATGTGAGGGGGCGATGCCGCACCGACTGCTCGCCAACAACCGGGAGTGGGCCGACGCGACCAAGGCGCGTGATCCCGGGTTCTTCACCCGGCTTGCCCACCAGCAGAGCCCGCGCTACATGTGGATCGGCTGCGCCGACAGCCGGGTGCCGGCCAACGAGATCACCGGGCTGGATCCGGGCGAGGTCTTCGTGCACCGCAACGTCGCCAACGTCGTCGTGCCCTCCGACCTCAACGCGCTGTCGACCATCCAGTTCGCCGTCGAGCACCTGAAGGTCGAGCACATCTTCGTCGTCGGCCACTACGGCTGCGCCGGCGTGCGCGCCGCGCTGCGGGGCATGCGCGTCGGCCTGGCCGACAACTGGCTGCGTCACGTGCACGACGTGCGGCTGCGCCACCGCAAGCGCATCGACCACCTGCCGCCGCAGCAGCAGGAGGAGGTGCTGTGCGAGATCAACGTGATCGAGCAGGTGGGCAACGTCGCGCTGTCCACGGTGCTGCAGGATGCCTGGGCGCGCGGTCAGGCCGTGTCGATCCATGGCTGGATCTACGGGCTGCAGGACGGCCTGCTGAAGGACCTGCGGGTCACGATGGACTGCCCGCAGACGGTGGTCGAGGTGTTCGGCGCGGCGATCAAGCGCTACCCGCGCCAGGACACGACGGCTGCCGAGGACGATTGAATGACGACGTCGCTGTTCCCCCACCGCCTGACCGACCGCAGCGCCTTCGACATCGCGGAGGCGATGCTCCAGGGTTTCGACCGCCACTACCGGCTCTTCCGAGAGGCCAGCGCGGCGGCCAAGGCGCGTTTCGAGCGCGCCGACTGGCACGGGCAGCAGCGCGCCCAGCGCGAGCGCATCGAGTTCTACGACCTGCGGGTCAACGAGGCCGTGGACCGGCTGCTGCGCGAGTTCCACGTCGACGCGCTGTCGATGGACACCTGGCAGCAGGTCAAGCTGCACTACATCGGGCTGCTGACCAACCACCACCAGCCCGAGCTCGCGGAGACCTTCTTCAACTCGGTCACGGTCAAGCTGCTGCACCGCAGCTACTTCAACAACGACTTCATCTTCGTGCGGCCCGCGGTCAGCACCGAGTACATCGAGGACGACCAGGCCGGCGTGAAGCCGACCTACCGCGCCTGGTACCCGACGCGCGAGACGCTGCACGCGACGCTCGTCACGATCGTGGGCGACTTCCGGCTCGAGGCCCCGTGGGAGGACCTCGAAGGCGATGTCCGGCGCGTCATCGAGGCGCTGCAGAAGGCCGCCGGGTTGCCGCTGTCGGGCTGGCGGCTGCGCGCCAACTTCCAGATCCAGGTGCTGACCTCGCTGTTCTACCGCAACAAGGGGGCGTACCTGGTCGGCCGCGTGATCAACGGCTTCACCGAACTGCCGATGTGCCTGCCGATCGTCCACGGCCCGAACGGCAAGCTCACGATCGACGCGGCGCTGTTCAGCGAGGACGACCTGCTGCTGGTCTTCAGCTTCGCGCGCGCCTACTTCATGGTCGACATGGAGGTGCCCAGCGCCTACGTGCAGTTCCTGCGCAACCTGATGCCGCGCAAGCCGCGGGCCGAGCTCTACAACGCGCTGGGGCTGCAGAAACACGGCAAGAACCTCTTCTACCGCGACTTCCTCGCCCACCAGCGCCACTCGACCGACCGCTTCCGCATCGCGCCCGGCATCAAGGGCATGGTGATGCTGGTCTTCGACCTGCCCTCGTTCCCGTACGTCTTCAAGTGCATCAAGGACTTCTACCCGCCGCAGAAGGAGACCACGCGCGAGCAGATCAAGGGCAAGTACCTGCTCGTCAAGCAGCATGACCGGGTGGGTCGCATGGCCGACACGCTGGAGTACAGCGACGTGGCCTTCCCCCGCGGGCGCTTCGAGGACGAGCTCGTGGCCGAGCTGAAGCACTTCTGCCCGAGCCTCGTCGAGGAGGACGGCGAGATGCTGATCATCCGCCACGTCTACATCGAGCGGCGCATGATCCCGCTGAACATCTACCTTCAGGACGCGACGGCCGCCGGCGACACGGCCGCCGTCGAGCGTGCCGTCGTCGAGTACGGCAACGCGATCAAGGACCTGGTCGCGGCCAACATCTTCCCTGGCGACATGCTGTGGAAGAACTTCGGCATCACCCGGCACGGCAAGGTCGTCTTCTACGACTACGACGAGATCGAGTACATCACCGACTGCAACTTCCGCCGCGTGCCGGCGCCGCGCAACGAGGACGACGAGATGTCCGGCGAGATCTGGTACTCGGTGGGGCCCCGAGACGTCTTCCCGGAGACCTTCGGCCCCTTCCTGCTCGGCAACCCGCAGGTGCGCGAGGTCTTCATGCGTCACCACGCCGACCTGCTCGACGCGGCGTTCTGGCAGGTCCACAAGGAGCGCATCCTCGGCGGCCACGTGCACGATGTCTTCCCGTACGACCCGGCCAAGCGCTTCGCCTCGGCATGCGGCGGCGTGCCGGAAGCGAGCTCATGACCACCGGGACCGGTTCGCGCGCCAGCCTGCGCCCCGAGCGGCCGGGCGCGGACCGCGGGGTGCGCCGATGAGCCTGGGCGAAGCGCTGGAGCTGGCGAGCTACTTCGTCACCGTCATCGCGCTGCCGTTCGCCGTCTGGGTGTTCCTGGTCGAGCAACGCAAGGAACGCGAGAACGAGGAGGAGGAGGCCTACCAGCACCTCTCCGACGCGTACAACGACTTCCTGAAGATCGTGCTCGACAACGCGGACCTGCAGTTGCGCACGGCTGCCGCGCTGCCGAGCCCGACGCCCGAGCAGAACGAGCGCATGCTGGTGATCTTCGACATGCTGATCTCGCTGTTCGAGCGCGCCTACCTCGTGGCGCACAAGGCGCAGATGACGCCCACCGAGCAGCGGCGCTGGAACAGCTGGGACGACTACATGCGCGAGTGGTGCCGGCGCGACGACTTCCACAACGCGCTGCCCTTGCTGCTGCGCGGCGAGGATCCGGAGTTCCAGGAATACATCCGCGGCGTGGCCATCGAGGAACGCGGGCACGCGCTGATGGCGCGCTGAGGCCAGACGCCGGCGCTGCGCAGCCCGACCGGCGCGGACGGCCTCAGCGCGGCGTGCCGCGCGTCGAGCTGATCACGATCGCGCTGCCGCCCTCGGTCTTGCTGACCTGGATCTGGATGCCCTGCTTGCCGGCCTCGTCGGCGAGGATCAGCGTCGTGGCCCCGTCGCCGCCGGCCATGTCGGCGAAGGTCTTGCCCTGCGCGCGGCTCTTCAGCTGCTCGCGATAGAACGCGGCCACGCGGTCCGCCGGATCGCGGCTCTCCAGCTGGACCATGGCCATCGTCCCGTCGGGCGAGTTGACCTTGGTCGAGCCGTTCTCGGTGGCGGTCGCACCGGGATACAGCGGCACGCCGAGGTCGGCCTCGGTGACCGTGGCGCCCCCGATCTGCATCTGGGAGGACCGGCCCGACGCATCGGTGACGCTGACGGTGGCGGTCGAGCCCGACAGGTCCACCTTGGCCTTCTGGCCGTCCTTCTCCAGCTGCGACTCGATGGCCTTCTCGGCGGCCATCTCGGTGGCCTTGCCGCAGGCCGTCGAGGCCAGGGCGACGGCGAGCGGAAGCGCCCAGCGGCCGATCGCCAGGACGCGGCGGGTCGTCGGGGTGAGGGAGGTCGTCATGATCGGGCTCCGGAGTGTCGAGGGCAGGACGCCGGGCGGCCCGCGGCAGGGGGCGGGACAGGCCCGGCAGCGTTGGCGTCAGTGTATGCCGCGGGCCGCCGCGGCCGCCTCCCCCGTCGGGCTGGCATCATGCGGGCCCGGTCCTTCATTCCCGAGGAGCACGCCATGTCCGATCCCGTCGTCATCGTCTCCGCCGCCCGCACGCCGATCGGCGGCCTGCTCGGCGACTTCGCGAATCTCGCCGCCTGGGAGCTCGGCGCCGTGGCGATCCGCGCCGCCGTCGAGCGTGCCGGCGTGCCCGCCGACGCGGTCGACGAGGTGCTGATGGGCAACTGCCTGATGGCCGGCCAGGGCCAGGCGCCCGCGCGGCAGGCGACGCTGGCCGCCGGCCTGCCCCAGTCCGCCGGCGCGGTCACGCTGAGCAAGATGTGCGGCAGCGGCATGCGCGCGATGATGTTCGGCCACGACATGCTCGTTGCCGGCTCGGCCGGGGTCGTCGTCTGCGGCGGCATGGAGAGCATGACCAACGCGCCGCACCTGATGTTCGCGCGCAAGGGCGTGAAGTACGGCCACGCGCAGATCTTCGACCACATGGCCCTTGACGGCCTGGAAGACGCCTACGAGCGCGGCAAGGCCATGGGCGTCTTCGCCGAGTCCTGTGCCGCCAAGTACGGCTTCACCCGCGAGGCGCAGGACGCCTACGCCATCGCCAGCACCACGCGGGCGAAGACGGCCAACGAGGACGGCAGCTTCGAATGGGAGATCGCGCCGGTGGCCCTGCCCGGCAAGGGCGGTGAGCTGAAGGTGGGCCGGGACGAGCAGCCGTTCAAGGCGAGGATCGACAAGATCCCGTCGCTGAAGCCGGCCTTCCGCAAGGACGGCACGATCACCGCGGCCAACGCGTCGAGCATCTCCGACGGCGCGGCGGCACTGGTGCTGATGCGCGAGAGCACGGCGGCGCGCCTGGGCTGCAGGCCGCTGGCGCGCATCGTCGCCCATGCCGTGCACGCGCAGGCGCCGGAGTGGTTCTCCACCGCGCCGGCGGGCGCGATCGGCAAGGCGCTGCACAAGGCCGGCTGGTCTGCCTCGCAGGTCGACCTGTGGGAAGTCAACGAGGCCTTCGCCGCGGTGACCATGGCGGCGATGGCCGAGTACCGGCTGCCGCACGAGGTGGTGAACGTGCACGGCGGGGCCTGCGCGCTCGGCCACCCGATCGGCGCCAGCGGCGCCCGCATCGTCGTGACGCTGCTCGGGGCGATGCGCAAGCGGGGTGCGCGCCGCGGGATCGCCGCGTTGTGCATCGGGGGCGGCGAGGCCACCGCGCTGGCCGTGGAAGCCGCATGATGCGAGCCGGCGGCCGCGTTCGGCCGAGCCGCAGCGCTCAGCGCCGCTCCCGGGCGCGAATCCCGCAGCGCGCGGAGCGCAGGCTGGTCCGGTGAGCACATGGCTGTCGCTCGCCGGCCTGCCGGGGCCGCGGGAGCTCCTGATGTTCTGCGTGGCGGTCTTCCTGCTGAACGCCACGCCCGGCGTCGACATGCTGCTGACGATCTCGCGCACCTTGCAGAGCGGGGCGCGCGCCGGGCTCGCGGCGGCCGCGGGCATCTGCGCCGGCTGCGCCCTGCACGCGCTGGGCGCCGCCTTCGGCCTCGCCGCGCTGCTGGCGGTCTCGCCGCTGGCGTTCCAGGCGGTGCAGGTGCTCGGCGCAGGCTACCTGCTGTGGCTGGCGGCCGGCCTGCTGCGGGCGTCGCTGCGCCAGGCGGATGCACGCCAGGCAGCAGGCGCCGTGGCCCCGCGGCCCGCGTGGGTCGACGTGCGCATCGGGCTGCTGACCAACGTGCTGAACCCGAAGGTGGCGCTGTTCTTCCTGGCCTTCCTGCCGCAGTTCATCGCCGCCGATGCCACGGACAAGACCCGCGCCTTCCTCGGGCTGGGCGCCTGGTTCGTCGTGCAGAGTGCGTTGTTCCTGGCGGCCCTGGTGCTGTTGTGCTCGCAGTTGACGCGCGTGCGCTGGCCCGACGGGCTGCGGCGTGTGGTGCAGGCGCTGGCCGGCGGATGCTTCGTGCTGCTGGCGCTGCGCCTGGCGCTCGCGCGGCCGTCTGCGGCATGATGGGCACGGTTCACCACGGTACGGACTCCCGGACGACCGCCATGAAGATCCTGGTCATCGGCGCCTCGCGCGGCATCGGCCTGGAGCTCGTGCGCCAGTACCGCGACGACGGTCACGCGGTCACGGCGACCGCGCGCGACGATGCCGGGCTGCAGCGGCTGCACGCGCTGGGCGCCTCGGCGCTGACGCTGGACGTCGCGGACGCGCAGAGCTGCTCGCAGCTGAGCTGGGCGCTGGAAGGCGAACGGTTCGACATCGCGATCCTCGTCGCCGGTGTCTACGGCCCGCGGCTGCGCGAGTTCGAGACGCCGAGCCAGGCCGACTTCGACCATGTGATGCACACCAACGTGCTCGGCTCGATGCGCGTGCTGCCGCTGCTGGTCGACGCGATCGCACCCGGTGCGCGTGTCGTGCTGATCTCGTCGCGCATGGGGTCGATCGGGTCGCGCTCGGGCGCCAGCGGCAGCCTGTACCGCGCATCGAAGGCGGCGGCGAACTCGGTGCTGAAGGATGCGTCGATCATCCTCGGCGGGCGCGCCGTGTGCATCGCGCTGCACCCGGGCTGGGTGCGCACCGACATGGGCGGCCAGGGTGCCGAGCTCGACGTCGCCGACAGCGTCGCGGACATCCGGCGCACGATCGCGCGGCTCGGCGCCGCCGACAATGGGCAGTTCTTCAACCACGACGGATCGCCACTCGCCTGGTGAGGGCGGGTGCGGCCGCGGCCAGCCGCGGCTGGCACGGATCCGCGTGCCGGACGGGGGTTTGCGGGCATGTTGCTGAGTGAAGAGCATCTGGCGGTGCAGGAGGCGGTGCGTGCCTACGTGCGCGCGGAGATCGCGCCGCACGCGGCGCGCTGGGACAAGTCGCACGAGTTCCCCGCCACGGCGCTGAAGGGGCTGGCGGCACTGGGCTGCTACGGCGTGGCGGTCCCGGAGGCCTGGGGCGGCGCGGGCCTGGACTACCTCGCGCTGTCGCTGATCCTCGAGGAGATCGCCGCGGGCGACGGCGGCACGAGCACGATCGTCAGCGTCAACAACTGCCCGGTGTGCTCGATCCTCGTGGCCTTCGGCGACGAGGAGCAGAAGCGCCGTTTCCTCGTGCCGCTGGCCCGCGGCGAGATGCTCGGCGCGTTCTGCCTGACCGAGCCGCACGTCGGCTCGGAAGCCTCCGGGCTGCGCACCACCGCGCGCCGCGATGGCGAGCACTACGTGATCGACGGCGTCAAGCAGTTCATCACCAGCGGCCGCAACGGCGATGTCGCGATCGTGATGGCGGTGACCGACCGCGCCGCCGGCAAGAAGGGCATCAGCGCCTTCGTCGTGCCCACCGACTCGCCGGGCTACACGGTCGCGCGGCTGGAGGACAAGATGGGCCAGCACAGCAGCGACACCGCGCAGGTCGTCTTCGAGGACTGCCGTGTGCCCGCGGCCAACCGCCTCGGCGACGAGGGGATGGGGCTGAGGATCGCGCTGTCGGGTCTGGAGGGAGGACGCATCGGCATCGCCTCGCAGGCCGTCGGCATGGCGCGCGCGGCCTTCGAGGCGGCGCTGGCCTACGCACAGGAGCGGCAGGCCTTCGGCAAGCCGCTCGTCGGGCACCAGGCCATCGAGTTCAAGCTCGCCGACATGGCCACCCAGATCGAGGCGGCCCGGCAGCTGGTGCGCCACGCCGCGTCGCTGAAGGACGCGGGCCGCCCGTGCCTGAAGGAGGCGGCGATGGCCAAGCTCTTCGCCAGCGAGATGGCCGAGCGGGTGTGCTCCGAGGCGATCCAGGTCCACGGCGGCTACGGCTACGTCAGCGACTTCCCGGTCGAGCGCATCTACCGCGACGTGCGGGTGTGCCAGATCTACGAGGGGACGAGCGAGGTGCAGAAGATCCTGATCGGGCGGGCCCTGTCCGCCTGAACCGGCCGGCACCGAGGCCCGCGCGCGATGAACGAGAGCCAGGCCCGTCGCGTCACGCTGGTGCAGGCCTTCGACGAGGCCGACAGCCCGCTGTGGACGCGCGAGGACGCGCAGTGGGCGACGCGGCTGGCCGTGCAGACCGCGCCCGCCGGCGCTTCGCCGCAGCAACTCGTCGTCGAGCGCAGTGACCACGCGCTGCAGCGGCTGGCGCCGCGCGATCCGGCCGTGCGCCGCTGGCTGGCCCGCTCCGGCTGGCGCTGGTCTTGGGTCGTTGCGGCGCTGGCGGCGGGATTCGCACTCGGGCTGCTGGCCGACCTGGTCGGTCGTGCCGGCTACATCGACCTGCTCGCGCCGGTGCTGTGGGCGGTGGTGGTCTGGAACCTGGCGATCTATGCCATCCTGCTGCTGGGGGTGTCGCGCCGCGCGGGTGCCGCCAACGGCTGGTTCCGCCGGATTCTGTCGGCGGCCTGGGAGCGCGGCGTCGGCCAGGGGCCGCTGCGCGACGCGACGCTTCGCTGGGCCGTGCTCGGCGCGCCCTTGGCGGCCAGCCGTGCGGCGGTCGTGGTGCACGTCGCCGCGGCCGCCCTGGCAGCCGGCATGGCCAGCGGCCTGTACCTGCGCGGCCTGGTCTTCGACTACCGCGTCGCGTGGCAGAGCACCTTTCTCGAAGCCCCGACCGTCCACGCGATGCTCGCCGTGCTGCTCGCGCCGGCCAGCGCGCTCAGCGGCATCGCACTGCCCGACGCGGCCGGCATCGAGGCGATGCGGTTGACGCCGCAGGTCCCGAAGCCCGTCGCACCGGCCGCCGCATGGATCCACCTGTACTCGTTGACGCTGGCGCTGGTCGTCGTCGCCCCGCGCCTCCTCCTGGCCGGCGCGGCTTTCGTGCGGGCGGCGGTCCTGGCGCTGCGCGTCGAGGTGCCGCTGGGGGCGGACGAGATCGGTCGCTTCGCACGCTGGCACCGCAGTGGCAGCGCGCCGCTCGTCCAGCTGCTGCCCTACGCGCAGACCCCCGGGGCGCAGGCGGCGCTCGGCCTGCGCGAGCTGCTCGCCGCGGAGATCGGCGAGGACGTCGTGCTGAAGGTGGCCGACGTCACCGCGATCGGCGACGAGGCGGCAGCGGGCGCCCGCATCGGCAGCCACCCGGCCGTGCTGCGCATCGCGCTCGTCGACATGGCCGCGACGCCGCTGGCCGAGCACCACGGGCGCTTCCTGCAGGTGCTGCGCGACAGCCGCCCGGCTGCCGAGGTCTTGCTGGTCGTCGACGAGGCCGCCTTCCGGGCGCGCTTCGCGGGCCTGCCCGGCCGGCTCGACGAGCGGCGCGGCGCCTGGCAGCGCTTCGCGCACGAGCTGGGCCAGCGCCTGGCCATCGTCAATCTCGACCAGCCCGACCAGCCGGCCTCGGCGGCGGCGCTGCAGCAGGCGCTGCAGGCGTGAGACCCGAACCCGCAGTCTGGCGCGACCCGCGCGCCGCGCATGGGGCCGGTGCCGCTCGGCCCCGGGAGGCGCGACCATGACGCGCATCGCGCTGAGCCTGGTCTCGCACACGAACGCGGGCAAGACCACGCTGGCGCGCACGCTGCTGCAGCGCGACGTCGGCGAGGTGCGCGACGCGCCTCACGTCACCGAATTCGCCGAGGAGCACCGGCTGCTGCGCAGCGCCGCCGGCGACGAGCTGCTGCTGTGGGACACGCCGGGCTTCGGCGACACGGTGCGCCTGCTGGCGCGGCTGAAGCACGACGGCACGACGCTCGGTTGGTTCCTCAGCGAGGTCTGGGACCGCTGGCGCGACCGGCCGTTCTGGGCCAGCCAGCAGGCGCTGCGCCATGTCCGCGAGCGCTCCGATGTCGTGCTGTACCTGGTCAGCGCGGCCGAGAGCCCGGAAGCGGCGGCCTACGTGCCGGCCGAGATGCAGCTGCTCGCGTGGATGGACAAGCCGGTCATCGTGCTGCTGAACCAGCTCGGCGCGCTGCGCCAGCCGCACGAGGAGGCTGCCGACGTCCTGCGCTGGGAGCAGCACCTGCGGCCCTGGCCGCGCGTGGCCGGCGTGCTGCCGCTGGACGCCTTCGCCCGTTGCTGGGTCCAGGAAGGCACGCTGTGGCGCACCGTGCGCGAGGTGCTGCCGCCCGAGCCGGCGCGGGCGATGGCCCGCCTCGAGCGGGCCTGGTTCGACGCCCGGCTCGCGGTCTTCGAGCGCTCGGTGCAGTCGTTGGCGCGCACCCTCGGGCGCGTGGCCGCCACGCGGGTGCCGCTGGACGCGCCGCAGGGCATCGGCGAGTCGCTCCGCCAGTTGCCGGCGCGCCTGACACAGCGGCTGCGCGCGGCCGCTGGCGATGCGCCGGGCGACGACGCGAGCGCCGTCGCGCAGCGCCGGCTGCTCGACGCGCTGGACGCGGACGTGCGCGCGGGAACGGCCGAACTGATCGCGTTGCACGGGCTGGACGGCCAGGCCGAGGGCGAGATCCTCGCGCGGGTCGCGCGGCAGATCGACGTCGGCGCGCGCATCGACGAAGGCCGCGCCGCGGTGCTCGGCGGCGTGCTGACCGGGGCGCTGGCCGGGCTGAAGGCCGACATCGCCAGCGGCGGGCTGACGCTCGGCGGTGGACTCATCGCGGGAGGCGTGCTGGGCGCCCTCGGCGCGGCCGGGCTGGCTCGCGGCGTCAACGTGATGCGCGGCGGCGGGCCGGCCTGGGCCGGCTGGAGCGTTGCCGCGATGACGCCCCTGGTCGAGGCCGCGCTGCTGCGCTACCTGGCCGTGGCGCACTTCGGGCGGGGCCGCGGGCAGTGGGCGCAGGGCGAGGCGCCGGCGCACTGGCAGGCGCTGGTGCAGGACGTGCTCGTCGAGCGGCAGGCGGCCTTCACGGCGCTGTGGAAGAGCCGGGGCAGCGTGCTCGATGCCGACGGCGAGTCGCAGCGGCTCGCGTCGGCGCTGCAGCCGCTGCTCGACGACGCCCTGCGCGAGGTGCTGCGGCGCCTCTACCCGCAGGCCCGGCTGTCAGGCGACTGAGGCCGAGCGGCCACTGGCCGGGGGCTGCCTGCCGACGGTGCGCGGTCGAGGGCGGGCGCCGAGCGCGCAACGCCGGCCCTGCGGTCGGAGCACAATCCCGGGCATGAGCACTGCGACGCCCGCCCGCCCGTTCCACCTGGCCTTTCCCGTTCACGACCTGGACGCCGCGCGCGCCTTCTACGGGGGCCTGCTCGGCTGCCCCGAAGGCCGGAGTTCGCCCGAGTGGATCGACTTCGATCTCTACGGGCACCAGGTGGTCGCGCACCTGGCGCCCGATGAATGCCGCGCGGCACGGACCAACGCCGTCGACGGTGACGCGGTGCCGGTGCGCCACTTCGGCGTCGTGCTGCCGATGGACGAGTGGCGCGCGCTGGCCGACCGGCTGGGCACGGCCGGCCTGCGCTTCATCGTCGAGCCGCACGTGCGCTTCGCGGGGCTGCCCGGCGAGCAGGCGACCTTCTTCGTCCTCGACCCGTCGGGCAACGCGCTGGAGTTCAAGGCCTTCGCCGACCTCGGCCGCCTCTTCGCGAAGCAGTGACGCCGCGCGGCGCAGCCCGATGAACATCATCATCGTCGGGGCCGGCCGCGTCGGCGAGAGCGTCGCCGAGAGCCTGGTCTCCGAGAAGAACGACATCACCCTGGTCGACACCGACCCCGCGCGACTGCGCGTGCTGCAGGAGCGGCTCGACCTGCGCGGCGTCGTGGGCAACGCGATCCAGCCCAGCGTGCTGAAGGACGCCGGCATCGAGGACGCCGACATGGTGATCGCCTGCGCGCCGCAGGACGAGACCAACCTCGTCGTCTGCAAGGTCGCGCGCCACGCGTACAACGTGCCGACGACGATCGCCCGGCTGCGCAGCCCGGAGTTCGAGGACGGCTCCGAGCTGCTGGACAAGGCCGGCTTCGACGTGGACCGCGTGATCTGCCCCGAGCAGACCGTCACGGCCTACATCCGCAAGCTGATCGAGTACCCCGAGGCGCTGCAGGTGCTCGAGTTCGCCCACGGGCTGGTCAGCCTGATCGCGGTGCGCGCGGTCGCCGGCGGGCCGCTGGTCCGGCACAGCCTGTCGGAGATCCCGCAGCTGGTGCCCGACGCGCAGATGCGCATCGTCGCGATCTACCGGCAGGACGCGGCCATCGCCGAGATCTCCGGGGAGACGCGCATCGAGCCCGGCGACGAGGTCTTCGTGCTCGCCGCCACCGAGCACATCCGGTCGGTGCTGGGCGCGCTGCGCAAGATGGACCGCCCGGTGCGCCGCATCATGATCGCCGGCGGCGGCAAGGTCGGCCTGCGGCTGGCGCGCGAGATCGGTGCCGACTACCAGCTGAAGATCATCGAGACGCAGCGCGCCCGCTGCGAGTACCTCGCCACTCAGCTGCCCGGCGAGGTCCTCGTGCTGCAGGGCGACTCGACCGACGAGGACCTGCTCGGCGACGAGAACGTGCAGGACATGGACCTGTTCCTCGCGCTGACCAGCGACGACGAGGACAACATCATGGGCTGCCTGCTGGCCAAGCGTCTCGGCGCCCGGCGCGTCATGGCGGTGATCAACCGCCGGGCCTACGCCGACCTCGTCCAGGGCACGCAGATCGACATCGCGGTGTCGCCGAGCCACACGGTGATCGGCGAGCTGCTCGCCTACGTCCGGCGGGGCGACGTCGAGGCCGTGCACTCGCTGCGCCGCGGCGCAGCCGAGGCGCTGGAGGCGATCGTGCGCGGCGACGCGAGGACCTGCCGCCTGGCAGGCCGGCGCATCGAGGAGATCGAGCTGCCGCGGGGCGCGCAGGTCGGCGCGATCGTCCGCGGGCTGCACGACGCCGACGGCCGCGAAGCCGGCGACGATGCGAAGCCGCAGGTCCTCATCGCGCACCACGACACGGTGATCCTGCCCAACGACCACGTCATCATCTTCGTGCCGCGCAAGCGCATGGTGCGCGAGATCGAGAAGCTGTTCCAGGTCAGCGCGACCTTCTTCTGATGGGTGCCCTGGCCGTCGTCGCCCTGGTCGGCCGCGTGATCGCGATCTTCGCGGGCCTGATGCTCGTGCCGGCGGCCTTCGCGCTGTCCGAGCACGACGACGCCGAGCAGGCCTTCCTGCTGTCCACGGCGGTGACCTTCGCCTGCGGGCTCGCGATGAGCCTGGCCACGCTGCGCTTCCGCCGCGAGCTGCAGCCGCGCGACGGCTTCGTGCTGGTCGGCCTGACCTGGCTGCTGCTGCCGTTGTTCGGCGCGCTGCCGCTGTGGCTGGCCATCCCCGGCATCAGCGTCACCGACGCGTACTTCGAGGCGGCATCGGCGTTCACGGCGACCGGCGCGACGGTCCTCACCGGGCTGGAACGGCTGCCGACCTCGGTCAACGTCTGGCGCTGCTTCATGATGCTCGTCGGGGGCCTGGGCATCATCGTGCTCGCGGTGGCGATCCTGCCGATGCTCGGCGTCGGCGGCTCGCAACTGTTCAAGAGCGAGACCGCGGGCCCGCTGAAGGACCAGAAGCTGACGCCGCGCATCGCCGACACGGCGCGCGCGATCTGGGTCGTCTACGGCCTGCTGGCGGTGGCCTGCACGCTGGCCTACCGCATGGCCGGCATGAGCTGGCTGGATGCGTTCCTGCACATGTGCACGACGATCAGCCTGGGCGGCTTCTCGCCCTACGACGCGAGCCTGGGCTACTTCGACTCGCCCGCCATCGAGGCCGTGGCGATCGTCTTCATGATGCTCTCGGGCATCAACCTGATGCTGTACTTCGTGGCCTGGCGCCGCCGCTCGCCGGCCGTGCTCTGGCGCAGCCCCGAGGTGCGGGCCTTCTACGGCGCGGTGCTCGGCACCGTGCTGCTGCTGGCCGTCTACCTGACGGCGCACGGTTCCTTCCCGAGCTTCGCGCAGTCGCTGCGCCACGCGGCCTTCCACGTCGTGTCGGTCGCGACGACGACCGGCTACGCCTCGCACGACTATGCGCAGTGGCCGCTGTTCGCTCCGCTGCTGATGATCCTGCTGGGCTGTTTCGCGACCTGCGCCGGGAGCACCGGCGGCGGCATCAAGATGGTGCGCATGCTGTTGCTGCTGAAGCAGTCGGGCCGCGAGCTCGTGCGCATCGTCCACCCGCGTGTCGTCAACCCGGTCATGCTCGGCGGTGCGCGCGTCGACGATCGCGTGATGCAGAGCGTGATCGCGTTCATGATGATCTACGGCGCGACCCTGGTCTCGCTGACCATGGTGCTGCTGTTCAGCGGACTCGACCCCGTGACCGCGTTGACCGCGGTCGTGGCCTGCGTCAACAACATCGGCCCCGGGCTCGGCGACGTCGGGCCGGCCGTCAACTACCAGGGCCTGAACGACTTCCAGACCTGGGTCTGCACCTTCGCGATGATCCTCGGTCGGCTCGAGCTGCTCTCGCTGCTGGTGCTGCTGACGCCGCAGTTCTGGCGGCGCTGAACGCGCCGCGGCCGTGCGGCCGGCGCGGTGGCGGCGCGACCCTCAGCGCGGCGGGCCGTCGACCGGCAGGTACAACCGGTCGGTGTAGGTGGCCAGCCAGTGCGGGCGGAAGGCGACGAAGATCGCGACGAGCATCCCGGTCAGCCAGGCGTCACCCCAGGCGGCGAGCCAGCGCGCCAGCATCAGGTCGCCCGGGCCGAGTCCGTCGGGGCGGACGTGCAGCCAGGTGGAGAGCACGCCGGCGCCGCTGAACGCCAGTGCCGTCGCGAAGAAGCCGCGGCCGAGGATGTAGACCATCAGGTGCCGCGGCAGCCAGCGGCGCACGGCCGCGCCGAGCGCGAGCCCGAGCGTGGCGGGCAGCAACCCGAGCCAGACGAAGCGGTCCAGCGCCTCGGCCGGCGACAGGCCGGCCAGCCAGGCGGTCGCCGCGGCGACCGGGACGAGGGCGAGCACGGCCAGTGGCCAGCCGCACATCAGCAGCAGCAGGCAGGCGCCCGACAGCGGCTGGGCGACGGGCATCTGCACGTAGCGGTCGGCGCCCCACAGTGCCGGCAGCACGGCCCACCAGGCGAACCAGGGCCAGGGCGGTCCCTGGGGGCCGACGGCTCGCCATGGCCGCAGCGCGAGCGCGACGGCAAGGGCAGGCAGCGCGAGCAGCAGGTTCACGAGGTCCATCGGCGTCGATCGTAGGCCAGGCCGGCTGACCCTCGCGGGGGCAGACGGGGCAGCACCGTCGGGGACACCCGGAGCTCGTCCGCGGCGGCGCCTCCCCGCGACACGAGGGGCGCCGCCCCGCGCCCGGCCCCCAAGGCTTCGTTACACTGCCCTCAGCTGCCCGGCCGGCGAGCCGCGGCGCCGGCAATGCCCCGGGATTCGAGGGCAGGAGGAGAGACAGCCGCATGCCGACCCTGGTGACCAGGATCAACCCGCGCAGCGAGGACTTCAAGGCCTCCGCGGCCAGCATGCGCGCACTCGTCGACGACCTGAACGCGAAGCTCGCGCGCGTCGCGCTCGGCGGCGGCGAGGGTCCGCGCGCCAAGCATGTTGCCCGCGGCAAGCTGCTGCCTCGCGAACGGGTCGAGATGCTGCTCGATCCCGACACGCCCTTCCTCGAGATCGCGCCGCTGGCCGCGCTGGGCCTGTACCCGGAGGCCGACGGCAGCGATGCCGCGCCCGGGGCCGGCATGATCTGCGGGATCGGCCGGGTTGCCGGGGTCGAGTGCGTGATCGTCTGCAACGACGCGACCGTCAAGGGGGGCACGTACTACCCGATGACGGTCAAGAAGCACCTGCGCGCGCAGGAGATCGCGCAGCACAACCGGCTGCCGTGCATCTACCTCGTCGACAGCGGCGGCGCGAACCTGCCGAACCAGGACGAGGTCTTCCCGGATCGCGACCACTTCGGGCGCATCTTCTACAACCAGGCCAACCTGTCGGCGCAAGGCATCCCGCAGATCGCGGTCGTGATGGGCTCGTGCACCGCGGGCGGTGCCTACGTGCCGGCGATGAGCGACGAGGCGATCATCGTCAAGAACCAGGGCACGATCTTCCTCGGCGGCCCCCCGCTGGTGAAGGCCGCCACCGGCGAAGTCGTCAGCGCCGAGGACCTGGGCGGCGGCGACGTGCACACGCGGCTGTCCGGCGTGGCCGACCACCTCGCCGAGAACGATGTGCACGCGCTCGCCCTGGCGCGCAGCGTGGTCGCCAACCTCAACTGGCGCAAGCCCCAGCCGCTGCAACTCGTGCCCCCGCGCGAGCCGCTGCTCGATGCGGCCGAGTTGCACGGCGTGATCCCGGTGGACTCGCGCAAGCCCTTCGACGTGCGCGAGATCATCGCCCGCATCGTCGACGCCAGCGAGTTCGACGAGTTCAAGGCGCGTTTCGGCACCACGCTGGTCACCGGCTTCGCGCACCTCGAGGGCATGCCGGTGGGCATCGTCGCCAACAACGGCATCCTCTTCGGCGAGAGCGCGCAGAAGGGGGCCCACTTCATCGAGCTGTGCTGCCAGCGGCGGATCCCGCTGGTCTTCCTGCAGAACATCACCGGCTTCATGGTCGGCCGGCGGGTCGAGAACGAGGGCATCGCCAAACACGGCGCGAAGCTGGTCACCGCGGTGGCGACGGCGACGGTCCCGAAGTTCACCGTGATCATCGGCGGCAGCTTCGGCGCCGGCAACTACGGGATGTGCGGGCGGGCCTACTCGCCGCGCTTCCTGTGGATGTGGCCGAACGCACGCATCGCCGTGATGGGCGGCGAGCAGGCCGCCAGCGTGCTGGCGACGGTCCGCCGCGACGGCATCGAGGCGCGCGGCGGCAGCTGGTCGGCGGACGACGAGGCGCGCTTCCGGCAGCCGATCCTGGACCAGTTCGCCAACCAGGCACACCCCTACTACGCGACGGCACGGCTGTGGGACGATGGCATCATCGACCCGGCCGACACGCGCCGCGTGCTTGCGCTGGGACTGTCCGCGAGCCTGAACGCGCCGATTCCCCAGACCCCGCGCTTCGGCGTCTTCCGCATGTGAGCCGGCGATGACAGGCGTGGCTGCGCAGGTCTGCCGCTGGCCCGCGGTGCTGCGCGCCGCGTGCGTTGCCGGCCTGAGCGTCCTCACGTCCGTGGGCGCAGCCGTTGCCGAGCCGGCGGCCGACCCGCCGGATTACGCGCTGTCCGAGGAAGTCGGCTTGATCCCGGCCTCGGGCGGTGGCGTCGCCGATCTCGAGGTCACCCTCTTCCGGCCCCGTGGCCCGGGGCCCTTTCCGCTGGCCGTCCTGAACCACGGGCGCTCGCCGAGCCCGGCCCAGGTGCAGCCGCGGTTCCGGCCGCTGCACGTGGCCTACGAATTCGTCCGCCGCGGCTATGCCGTCGTCGTGCCGATGCGCCAGGGCTTCGCGCGGTCGGGGGGTCGCGACCAGGCCGGCGACTGCGACGTGGTCGCCGATGCGCGGCACCAGGCGCGCTCGATCCGCCACGCGGTGGACTGGGCAGCCCGCCAGCCCTGGGCCGACGCCACGCGCAGCGTCGTGATCGGGCAGTCGCACGGCGGGCTGGCCGCGCTGGCCTACGCCGAGAACCCGCACCCGGGCACGCAGCTCGTCGTCAACTTTGCCGGTGGTGTGCGCAAGCCGGCCTGCGCGGACTGGGAGGCATCGCTGGTCGACGCGATCGCCGAGCTCGGGCTCGGGGCGCGGCTGCCGTCGCTGTGGTTCTACGGCGACAACGACAGCCACTTCGCGCCCCGCGTGTGGCGTGCCGCCCACCAGCGCCACGTCTCGAACGGCGGGCGCGCGCTGCTGGCGGCCTTCGGAACCTTCGGCGACGACGCGCATCGGCTGTTCGGCGCGCGCGACGGCGTGCGGGTCTGGATGCCGCCGTTGCTGGAGCAGCTGGCGGCGGCCGGCCTGCCCACCCGCATCGATGCACGTCACGATCCGCTGCCCGATGTTGCCGTCGGCCCCCCGTTGCGCAAGGTCGACGCCGGCGAGGCGAACCAGCTGCCGATCCGCGGCCGTTCGGCGCGCGAGGGCTTCATCGCCTGGCTGGGCAGCCAGGGTCCGCGGGCCTTCGTGATCAGCTCGGACCTGCGTCACTGGGCTTCGGCCTGGGGATCGTTGCGCCCGGTGCAGCGGGCGCTCGAGCGCTGCGAGCGTTTGTCCGGCGCGCGCTGCCGGGTCTATGCGGTCGACGACGACGTCGTCTGGCCGGGTGACTCCGGTCTGCACTGAGCGCGCCGGAGCGGGCGGGTCGCGCGCGCCGGCCCTGATGGGGGGGCACCCACGCGAGTGGTCGTGGCCTCGGCGCGGCAGGTGCGAGGCGGCGGCGGTGCTACCCTGCCCGGGCCGTTCCAAACGAGCCCGTGCACGCGATGCCCCTGACCGAACCGTCGTTGATTCCGGCGCTCGCACTCGCGCTGACAGCGGCCTTCGCGTGCGGCCTGCGGCCGTTTGCCGTGGTCTTCTGGCTGGGCCTCGCGGGATGGCTGGGCGCGCTCACGCTGCCCGCCGGCCTCGAGCTCCTGCAGTCGGGCCCGCTGGTGGTGGCTTGCGGGGCCCTGGCGCTGGCCGAGCGCATGGCCGACAGTCTCGCCCTTCAAGGTCACGACGAGGACCTGCTGCTGTCGGCCCTGCGCATCCCGTTCGGTGCCCTGGTGCTGGGAGCCTGGTTCGTCGGGGCCTTCGGGGCCTGGGGCTGGCTGGGCCTGCCGCTGGGTGCGGCACTGGCCGCCGGCGGCCAGGTGCTGCTGGCCGCGCTGCGGGCCCTGGGCGGGCTGCTGGGCTGGCGGCGCACGCTGGTCGTCGTCGTGCTGGCGATCGACGCCGGCGTGCCGCTCGCGCTCGCCCTGGGGTGGCGTGGGCCGTGGTTCGCGCTGGCGGGCCTCGCCGCGACGCTCGCGCTGGTGGTGCCGGCCGCGGTCTGGTGGGTGCGCGAACTGCGCAGCCGCTGGCGCCGCTGGGCGGCGATGAGCGCCGGGCCGATGGCCTGAGAGGCCTGGCGAGCGCCGCCGGCGCCGCCGGGGCGCCAGGCCCTAACATCGGCGTCTGCCGCCCAGGCCGGCGACGCGCATGTCCAACCCTCCTTCCCGCCCCGAGCCGTGTTCAGCAAGATCCTGATCGCCAACCGCGGCGAGATCGCCTGCCGCGTCGCCGCAACCGCCCGACGCCTCGGCGTGCGCACGGTCGCTGTCTGTTCCGATGCCGACGCGCGGGCCCGCCATGTGCGGGCTTGCGACGGGGTCGTGGCGCTCGGGGGGTTGTCGGCTCGCGACAGCTACCTGCGCTGGGAGCGCATCATCGACGCCGCCCGGCGGACCGGCGCGCAAGCGATCCATCCCGGCTATGGCTTCCTGTCGGAGAACGCCGAGTTCGCGCAGGCCTGCGCCGATGCCGGGCTGGTCTTCGTCGGACCGCCGCCGCAGGCGATCCGCGACATGGGCAGCAAGGCCGCAGCCAAGGCCCTGATGGAGAGGGCCGGCGTGCCGCTGGTGCCCGGCTACCACGGCGACGACAACGATCCCGCGCTGCTCGCCCGCGAGGCAGAGCGCATCGGCTTTCCGGTGCTGATCAAGGCCAGCGCCGGCGGCGGCGGGCGCGGCATGCGTCGCGTCGACCGCGCCGAGGACTTCGCGGCGGCCCTGGCGGGCTGCCAGCGCGAGGCCAGGGCGAGCTTCGGCGACGACCACGTGCTGGTCGAGCGTTACGTGACGCGGCCGCGGCACATCGAGATCCAGGTCTTCTGCGACGCGCAGGGTCGGGCCGTGCACCTCTTCGAGCGCGACTGCTCCGTGCAGCGGCGCCACCAGAAGGTTCTCGAGGAGGCGCCCGCGCCCGGCATGAACCCGGCCCGCCGAGCCGAGATGGGGGCGGCCGCGGTGGCGGCGGCACGCGCCGTCGGCTACGTCGGCGCAGGGACCGTGGAGTTCATCGCCGAGGAGCTGGACGACGGCGACATCCGTTTCTACTTCATGGAGATGAACACGCGGCTGCAGGTCGAGCACCCGGTGACCGAGGCCATCACCGGCCACGACCTCGTCGAGTGGCAGCTGCGCATCGCCTGCGGCGAGCCTCTGCCGGTTGCGCAGGAGCAGCTGCAGATCCGCGGGCACGCGATCGAGGCGCGCATCTGCGCCGAGAACCCGCAGGCCAACTTCCTGCCCGCCACGGGGCGCCTCGCGGTCGCGCGCTGGCCCGCGCATGTCGCCTTCGAGCGCCACGAGTCGCTGCCGCGTGTGGACACCGGGTTCGGCGAGGGCGACGAGATCAGCCCGCACTACGACTCGATGATCGCCAAGCTGATCGTCTGGGGAGCCGACCGGCAGCAGGCGCTCGCACGGCTGGACGCCGCGCTGCGCGACACGCACATCGTCGGGCTGCAGACCAACGTCGAGTTCCTGCGCCGCATCGTCTGGACGCGCGCGTTCTCCACTGCCGATCTCGACACCGCGCTGATCGAGCGCGAGCGCGCAGCGCTGTTCGATGCCGCGGGTCTGCCGCTGTCCCTGGCGGTGGCCGGCGTCGTCGCCCACGCGCTGGCGCAGGAGCGGCAGCTTCAGGGCGCGGACCCCTGGAGCCGGCGCGACGGCTGGCGACTCCACGGCGGGGCGCGCCGGCGCTTCGACATCGAGGCCGGCGGCACGCGCCACGTGGTGATGCTCGAGCGGCAGCATGACGGCGCCATGGCGATGACGCTGGCCGGCCAGCGCATCGCCTTCGCCAGCGAGGATCTCGGGCGCGACCGTCACGAGGTGACGCTGGACGGTCGGCGCCACGGCCTCGCGGTCTACGCGCTGGGCGAGGCGGTGGCGGTCTTCGGCGAGGCCGGCAGTGCCTGGCTCACCGAGGTCGACCTGCTCGCGCACGCCGGCGAGGCGGCCGACGCCGGCGGCCTGGCCGCGCCGATGCCGGGCAAGGTCGTGTCCTTCCTGGCCAAGCCGGGCGAACGGGTCCGGCGCGGCCAGCCCCTGGCGGTCATGGAGGCGATGAAGATGGAACACACGCTGCACGCGCCGCACGACGGCGTCGTGGCCGAACTGCTCTATGCCGTCGGCGACCAGGTGGCCGAAGGCGGCGCGCTGCTGCGCCTGGAGGCGTCGGCATGAGGCACGCCGGGCCGCTCCCCAGTGCGAATCCCGGAGTGCGCAGCACGGCGGGTCGTCCCGCGAGCCCTCACGGCGCGTCGGCCTTGCGCGGAGCCTGCCGATGAGTGCCGCGCTGCCCCGGCACGTCACGCTGGTCGACGTCGGGCCGCGCGACGGCCTGCAGAACGAAGCCGCCCCGGTGCCCACCGAAGCCAAGATCGAACTCGTGCACCGGCTGCAGCAGGCCGGTTGCCGCGAGATCGAGGTCACCAGCTACGTGAGCCCGAAGTGGGTGCCGCAGATGGCCGACAACCACGCGGTGATGAGCGGCCTGCAGCGCCGCGACGGCGTGCGCTACTCGGTGCTGACGCCGAACCTGAAGGGATTCGAGGCGGCGCTGGCCGATCGCCCCGACGAGATCGTCGTCTTCGGGGCGGCCAGCCAGGCCTTCAGCCGCCGCAACATCAACTGCAGCATCGAGGAGAGCATCGAGCGCTTCGCCCCGGTGGTGGCCGCGGCCCGCGGGCAGGGCATCAAGGTGCGCTCGGCGATCTCGTGCGCGCTGGGCTGCCCCTACCAGGGCGAGGTCACGGCCGACGAGGTCGAGCACGTGGTGCGGCTGATGAAGTCCATCGGCGTCCAGCACTGCGGCGTCGCCGACACCATCGGCGTCGGCACCCCGCGCCGCGTGCAGGCTGCGATGGAGCGGGCCCTGCGCCACTTCCCGATCGAGGATGTGAGTGGACACTTCCACGATACATACGGGCAGGCCCTGGCGAACATCTATGCCTGCCTCGAACTCGGCGTGCACGTCTTCGACGCCAGCGTCGGCGGGCTCGGCGGCTGCCCCTACGCGAAGGGGGCGACCGGCAACGTGGCCACCGAGGACGTGGTCTTCATGCTGAACGGCCTGGGCATCGCGACCGGCATCGACCTCGACGGGCTGGTCGACGCGGCCGCCTACATCTCCGGCGTCATCGGGCGCCCGCCGGTCTCCAGGGTTGCGCGGGCCGTGCTGGCAAAGCGGGCGGCCGCATGAGGAACCTGGCGAAAGGCCCCGGTCGCGCCACGCTCGGGCGGCACTCCCGGTGGAGGGTGGCCCGTTGAGTGCCGTCGCGGATGCAACCGACAGGGGGGCCGAACGGCCCGACGGATTTCGCCGGGTCGCGCAGGCGCTCGCTGCGGCCGCCCATCCGCACGAGCCGGTCTGGCTGGAGGTTTCCGCGCGCACCTCGCAGGAGGCGGCCGATGCACTGCGTGTGCAGCTCGGCCAGATCGCCAAGAGCGTCGTCTTCCGGCGCAAGGCCGACGACGCCGTGGTGCTCGTCGTGACCTCGGGCGATCGCCGGGTCGACGAGAAGCGCGTGTCGGCCATCACCGGAGCGCTGGGGCGCGCCGATGCGGACTTCGTCAAGGCGCGCACCGGTTTCGTGATCGGCGGCGTCGCGCCGCTGGCCCACCTCACGCCCCCGGTGACGCTGATCGACCGCGAGCTGCAGCGTTTCGACTGCCTGTGGGCCGCGGCCGGGCATCCGAACGGCGTCTTCCGGCTGACGCTCGCTCAGCTGCAGGCCTTGACCGGCGCCGCCCTGCACGACGTCGTGCAGCAACCCGGATGAGCGCCCGCGACGGTGCGATGGTGACGGGCACCCGGGGGGCCGCGGGCCCGGTGCCGTCTCGATGAGATCCCCGCGATGACGCGCGTGCCCTCGCCGTGCATCGATGTCTGCCGCATCCATGCGCCGACGGGATGGTGCGAAGGCTGCGCCCGCACGATCGCCGAGATCGCCGCGTGGAGCAGCCTCGACGACGACGGCCGGCGGCGCGTCTGGCAGATGCTGCCGGCGCGCCAGGCGGAACTGCGCCGACTGGGCATGGAGCCGCCGCGGAGACCTGCTGCATGAGGACGCTGGACTTCTGGTTCGATCCGATCTCGCCCTATGCCTGGCTGGCCTTCGACGCGCTGCCCGACGCCCTCGCGGGCTTCAGCGTGCGGGTCGACTACCGGCCGGTGCTGCTGGCCGGGCTGCTCGCACACTGGGGCCAGAAGGGGCCCGCGGAAGTCGAGCCCAAGCGGGCATGGACCTATCGAGACGTTGCCTGGCGCGCGCACCGCCAGGGGCTTCGGCTCGAGCTGCCGGCCGAGCATCCGTTCAATCCACTGCCCTTGCTCCGCCTGGCGTTGGCCGCTGCACCGGCGGGGGAGATGCCCAACCGCCACGTCGTCGAGACCGTCTTCCGCCACGTCTGGCATGGCGGCGGCGACGCCGTGGACGCGCAGCGCCTCGAGACGCTGCGCCAGACGCTGCAGACCGAGCGCGATCCCGCTTCGGCCGAGGTCAAGGACGAGCTGCGCCACCTCGGTGCGCAGGCGATCGCCCAGGGCGTCTTCGGCGTGCCGACGGTTGTCGTCGATGGGCGGGCTTTCTGGGGCGCCGACGCGCTGCCGATGCTGCGCGAGCACCTGAGCGGAAGCGGATGGTGCGCCGGCCCGGGCTGGGATCAGGCCGCGGCCCCGCGACCCGCCACGCGACGGCCGAGTTCCTGACGATGGCCGAGGGCGGCCGGCGCCCGCGGCGTTACCGCCGGATACGCCTTCGCCGTTGCACCGTGGCTTCAGACGTGGGGCGGGCGGCGGAAGCCGCAGTGCCTGCCGTTACGATTCCCGGTTGACGTCCGCGGTCCGCGGGCGGGACAGGAGTGCCCCCATGATCCTCGTGACGGGAGGCGCCGGGTTCATCGGCAGCAACTTCGTGCTGGACTGGCTGGCACGGCACGACGAACCGGTGCTGAACCTCGATGCGCTGACTTACGCCGGCAACCGGCGCAACCTGCGTTCGCTGGACGGCGACACGCGCCACGTCTTCGTGCAAGGCGACATCGGGGATCGCGCGCTGGTCGATCGGCTGCTCGCGCAGCACCGGCCGCGGGCGATCGTGCACTTCGCAGCCGAGAGCCACGTCGACCGCAGCATCCTCGGGCCCGGCGAGTTCATCAAGACCAACATCGAGGGCACGTTCACGCTGCTGGAGGCCGCGCGCGCGCACTGGGGCGGGCTGGACGCACCGGCCAAGGCCGCATTCCGCTTCCATCACGTGAGCACCGACGAGGTCTACGGCACCCTGGCCGCCGATGCGCCGGCCTTCACCGAGGCGCATCCGTACGAGCCGAACAGTCCTTACGCGGCGAGCAAGGCGGCGAGCGACCACCTCGTGCGCGCCTGGCACCATACCTTCGGCCTGCCCGTGGTCACGACGAACTGCAGCAACAACTACGGGCCCTTCCACTTCCCGGAGAAGCTGATCCCGCTGATGATCGTCAACGCGCTCGCCGGCAAGCCGCTTCCGGTGTACGGAGATGGCCAACAGGTGCGCGATTGGCTGTATGTGAGCGATCACTGCAGTGCCATCCGGACGGTCCTCGAGAAGGGGCGTCTGGGCGAGACCTACAACATCGGCGGCTGGAACGAGAAGCCGAACATCGAGATCGTGCAGACGATCTGCCGGCTGCTCGACGAGCTGCGTCCCAGCCCCGAGGGCTCGTACGCCCGGTTGATCACCTATGTGAAGGACCGGCCCGGCCACGATCGCCGCTACGCGATCGACGCCCGCAAGGTCGAGCGCGAGCTCGGCTGGCGGCCGGCCGAGACCTTCGAGTCGGGCATCCGCAAGACGGTGCAGTGGTACCTGGATCATCCCGACTGGGTCGCCGAGGTGCAGAGCGGCGCCTACCGCGAGTGGGTCGACACGAACTACGGTGCGCGGGGATGAGTCTCCCGGCGGCGATCTCGCGCGTGGCCGCAGCGGCCGCAAGCCGCAGGGGCGCGCGATGACGGTCGCCTCGCCGCGGCGCATCCTGCTGCTCGGCCGCAACGGTCAGGTCGGCTGGGAGCTGCAGCGTGCGCTGGCCCCGCTCGGCGAGATCGTCGCCGCCGGCACCACCGCCGACGGCGAGTTGCGGGTCGACTTTGCCGACCCGGCCTCGCTCGCCCCGCTGGTGCGCCGGCTGCGTCCCGCGGTGATCGTCAATGCGGCAGCGCACACGGCTGTCGACAAGGCCGAATCCGAGCCGCAACTCGCCCAGGCGCTGAATGCCGACGCTCCCGGGGTGCTCGCGCGCGAGGCCGCCGCGCTCGGCGCGTTGCTGGTCCACTACAGCACGGACTACGTCTTCGACGGCAGCGGCAGCCAGCCGCGCAACGAGGACGCGCCGACCGCCCCGCTGTCGGTCTACGGGCGCACGAAGCTCGCCGGCGAAGAGCAGGTGCGGGCGGCCGGCTGCCGCCATCTGATCCTGCGCACGAGCTGGGTCTATGCCGCACGCGGCGGCAATTTCGCGAAGACGATGCTGCGGCTCGCAGCCGAGCGCGAGCAGTTGCGCGTGGTCGCCGATCAGGTCGGGGCGCCGACCGGCGCGGAGCTGATCGCCGACGTGACGGCGCACGCGATGCTGCGCACGCTGGCCGACGACGGGCTGTGCGGCACCTACCACTGCGTGGCCGGCGGCGAGACGAGCTGGCACGGCTACGCCGCGCACGTCATCGAGCGCGCGCGCCGCCTCGGCCGTGCGCTGAAGCTGCCGCCCGAAGGCCTGCAGGCGATCGCGACGAGCGACTACCCTCTGCCCGCGGCGCGGCCGCTGAACAGCCGGCTGTCCACCGGGCGGCTGCAAGCCCGTTTCGGCCTGACCCTGCCGCACTGGCGCTTCGGCGTCGACCGCATGCTCGACGAGATCCTGAACCCCTGACCCTGTTTCCCCGACGCGATGACCACCCACCAGGCCCGCAAGGGCATCATCCTCGCCGGCGGCGCCGGCACCCGGCTGCATCCGGCGACGCTGTCGGTCAGCAAGCAGCTGCTGCCGGTCTACGACAAGCCGATGGTCTACTACCCGCTGTCCACGCTGATGCTGGCCGGCATCCGCGAGGTGCTGGTCATCAGCACGCCGCAGGACACGCCGAGGTTCGAGGCGCTGCTCGGTGACGGCTCGGCCTGGGGAATGGAGATCCGCTACTGCGTGCAGCCCAGCCCGGACGGGCTCGCGCAAGCCTTCATCCTCGGTCGCCAGTTCATCGGCGGTGCGCCCAGCGCGCTGGTCCTGGGCGACAACATCTTCTATGGCCACGACCTGGCCAAGCTGCTCGCTCGCGCGACGGCGCGTCCCGAGGGCGCGACGGTCTTCGCCTATCACGTGCACGATCCCGAGCGCTACGGCGTCGTCGAGTTCGACGCGCACCAGCGGGCGCTGAGCATCGAGGAGAAGCCGTCGCGGCCGAAGAGCAACTACGCGGTCACCGGGCTGTACTTCTACGACGAGCAGGTCTGCGACATCGCCGCGGCGGTCAAGCCCAGCGCACGCGGGGAGCTCGAGATCACCAGCGTCAACGCCCAGTACCTGGTGCAGGGACAGCTGCAGGTCGAGCTGATGGGGCGCGGCTACGCCTGGCTGGACACGGGCACGCACGACAGCCTGCTCGACGCGGGGCAGTTCATCGCGACCCTCGAGCGGCGCCAGGGCCTGAAGGTTGCCTGCCCGGAGGAACTGGCCTTTCGCCGCGGCTGGATCGACGCCGCCCAGCTCGAGCGCCTCGCGCAGCCGCTGCTGAAGAACGCCTACGGCCAGTACCTGATGCAGGTGCTGAAGGAAAAGGCCTGGTGATGAGGCTGACGAAGTCGCCGCTGCCGGGCGTGCTGATCGTCGAACCGGCCGCCTTCTCGGACGATCGCGGCTGGTTCATGGAGAGCTTCAACGAGCCTCGCTGGGAGGCGGCGCTGCGCGAGCTCGGCGAGCCGGTGCCCCGGCGTTTCGTGCAGGACAACCACTCGTGCAGCCACGCCGGCGTGTTGCGTGGACTGCACTACCAGGTCGCGCCGCGGGCGCAGGGCAAGCTCGTGCGTGTCGTGCGCGGCGCGGCCTTCGACGTCGTCGTCGACCTGCGGCCGGGCTCGGGACACTTCGGGCGCTGGTACGGTCTCGAACTGAGCGCGCAGAACCGGCGCCAGCTGTGGATTCCCGAGGGTTTTGCGCACGGTTTCCTCGCGCTCGAGGACGAGACGCACTTCCTCTACAAGACGACCGACCTCTACGACAAGGCCAGCGAACGCGCGATCCGCTGGGACGACCCGCAGATCGGCATCGTCTGGCCCGAGCTGCCCGCCGGCGTCGCGTTGCGCATCTCCGACAAGGACCGCGCGGCCGCGGGCCTGCGCGACGCGCTGGCTTGAGGCGCCAGGCCTCAGGATCGCAGCGCGCCGCGCTCCCGAGGCCTTGACCCGCGTCAACGGCCGCCAGGGCGCCGGTCACTAGAGTCTTGGCGAGATCACACGGCACGGATCGCACCATGTACAAACGCCTGCTCGTACCCGTCGACGGCAGCGAGCTGTCGCTGCGCGCGATGACCGAGAGCGTCGAGCTCGCCGCACAGCTCGGTGCGGCGGTGATCGGCTTCGTCGTCGAGGCGCTGCCCCCGGTGCCCGCCTCCGCGGTGCCGCTGGCGCACTACGAGGAGGAGGTCGCGGCCCACGACGCGAAGACCGAGGCGCACGCGCACCAGGTGCTCGAGCGCTTCGCTCAGCAGGCCGCTCAGCGCCAGGTCGCGTTCGAAGCGCACCTCGACCACGACGACGATGTCGCCGGCGCGATCGCTCGGGCGGCCGAATCGAGGGGTGCCGACCTGATCGTCATGGTCACGCACGGCCGCAGCAGCTTCGGCGAACTGCTGTTCGGCTCGCAGACCAAGAACGTGATGACGCGGACGAAGCTGCCGCTGCTCGTCCTGCACTGAGCGACGGCCGGGCAGGGTGCCGTTCGCCCGGCGCCCTGCGAGCCCGGGTCGCGCGCGCAGCCTGCGCCTCAGCGCGCGAACAGGTCCTTGTGCTGCTCGCGCAGCTGGTTCTTCTGCACCTTGCCCATCGCGTTGCGCGGCAGTTCGTCGACGACGAAGACCCGCTTGGGCACCTTGAAGTTGGCGATGCCGGACTTCAGCGTTCCGATGATCGTCGCATCGTCGAGCAGCGCGCCCGGCCGCGGCACGACGACGGCGACGACGGCCTCGCCGAAGTCCGGATGCGGCACGCCCACCACGGCGCTCTCGGCCACGCCCGGCAGTTCGTTGACGTGGCCCTCGACCTCGGCCGGGTAGACGTTGTAGCCGCCGCTGATGATCAGGTCCTTGCTGCGCCCGACGATGGTCAGCCGCCCGCTCTCGTCCATGCGCCCGACGTCGCCGGTCTTGAAGAACAGGTCGGGCGTGAACTCCTCGGCGGTCTTCTCGGGCATGCGCCAGTAGCCCTTGAAGACGTTCGGGCCCTTGACCTCGATGCCGCCGATCTCGCCGGCGCGCACCGGATGGCCCTTGTCGTCGCGGATGCGCACCTGCACGCCCGGCAGCGCGAAACCCACCGTGCCGCCGACCCGTTCGCCGTCCCGTGCGTGGTACGGGTTCGAGGTGATCATGACGGTCTCGCTCATCCCGTAGCGCTCGAGGATGACGTGGCCGGTGCGCGCGGTCCACTCGTCGTGCGTCTCCTTCAGCAGCGGCGCCGAGCCGCTGATGAACAGGCGCATGGGGCCGCAGGCCTCGCGGGTCAGCGTGGGCTCGGCGAGCATGCGCGTGTACAGCGTCGGCACGCCCATGAACACCGTCGCGTCCTTCAGGCGTTCGATCGTCGCCTTCGGATCGAAGCGCGAGAACCAGATCATCGGGCTGCCGTTGAGGAGTGCGCCGTGGCAGGCGACGAACAAGCCGTGCACGTGGAAGACCGGCAGCGCGTGGATCAGCACGTCGCCGCCCTCGGCGGCGCTGCGCCAGCCCCAGTAGCTCTTCAGCGTGCGGGCGTTGCTCAGCAGGTTGGCGTGCGTCAGCATCGCCCCCTTGCTGCGCCCGGTCGTCCCGCTGGTGTAGAGGATGGCGGCGAGGTCGTCGGACTGCCGGCGCGCCGGCTCCTGCGAGTCGGCGTGCGCCGCGGCGCGGTCGAGCAGCGTGCCGCTGATGTCGTCACCGAGCGTGAACACGTTCCGTGTCCCGGCCTTGAACGCGATCTTGCTGATCCAGGGGAAGTTCTTCGGCGTGCAGACGACGACGGCCGGCTCGGCGTTGCCGATGAAGTACTCGATCTCGGCCGCCTGGTAGGCGTTGTTCAGCGGCAGGTAGACGTGACCGGCACGCAGCACGCCGAGGTACAGCATCAGCGTCTCGACGCTCTTGTCGGTCTGCACCGCGACGCGCGATCCCGCTGGAAGGTCCAGCGACTGCAGCAGGTTGGCGATCATCGCCGAGGCGCGGTCGAGGTCGCGCCACGTGTAGCGCCGCGGATCCTGCCCGCTGTCCGCAGTCTCGACCGCGATGGCGTCCAGGTCCGGCGGGAAGGCGCTGCGCAGCGCCACGAACAGGTTCTCGTTCAAGGGCATCCCGGCTCCTGCTGCAAGGGCTCGCGGCCTCAGTCGAGCTTCGCGCCCGAGCGCTTGACGACTTCGGCCCAGCGCTTGACTTCGCTGCCCACGAAGGCGCCGAAGGCGTCGCCCCACAGATTCGGCGTCTCGGTGCCCAGTCCGTTCCACGTGGCCTTGACGTCGTCCTGGTTCAGCGCCTTGCGCATCGCGTCCTGCATCGCGCCGATCGCCTCCCGCGGCGTGCCCTTCGGCGCCCAGATGCCGTACCAGGTCGCGACCTGGTAGCTCGGCAGGCCTGCCGCCGAGGTCGGCGGCACATCGGGGAAGCCCGGGGCCGGCTTGTCGCTGGCCACTGCGATCGCGCGGATGCGACCCGCGCGGATGTGCGCGGCGCTCGAGCCGAGCCCGTCGAACATCAGGTCGACCTGCCCGGCGATCAGGTCCTGCAGCGCCGGGCCGGCCCCGCGGTACGGGATGTGGGTGATGAAGGTGCCGGTCTGGAGCTTGAACAGCTCGCCCGCGAGGTGGTGCGAGGTCCCGTTGCCCGCCGAGGCGTAGTTCAGCCGGCCCGGGTTGCGGCGCAGCAGGTCGAGCAGCTGCGGCAGGGTGGTCGCCTGGACTTTCTGCGGGTTGACGACGATGACCTGCGGGACGCTCGACACCAGGCCGACCGGGACGAAGTCGCTCTCGATGGCGTAGTCGAGCCGGGGGTACATCGCCGGCGCGATGGCATGGTGCACCGCGCCCATGAAGTAGTTGTGGCCGTCCGGCGCGGCCTTCGCCGCGATGCCCGCGCCGAGCGTGCCGCCGGCGCCGCCCTTGTTGTCGATGACGAACTGGCGGCCGAGGTTGCGGCCCATGGCGGCGAACAGCGGGCGCGCGAAGGCGTCGGTGCCGCCGCCGGGCGGGAAGGGCACGACGATGTTGACCGGCTTGGTGGGCCAGGAGGTGCCGGCCTGCGCACGGGCCCTTCCGACAGCGCCCAGCGCCAGGGCCGACAGCAGGACATCGCGCCGCTGCACGGCGCCGGGGAAAGAGGTGGTCATCGAGAGTCTCCGTCGAACGAGCGACGTTTCTACATCAGGGTATGCACGGCGCGGGAGCGGGCAACCTCGCCTTGCTTGAATTTCTCGTGGGCGGCCTCGACCTTCTCGAGGTCGTACAGGTAGTTGACCATCAGCCCGAAGGACTGCTTCAGACCCTTGGCCGAGCCGTCGCCCCGCCAGTTCAGGCGCTCGAGCCGGGCGCCGTTGTCGAGGTGGAAACGGGCGACCGGGTCGCCGCCCGGCGTCGGCGACACGTACAGCAGGTAGGCGGCCGCCAGCGACATCAGGGCCGACCGCATCTCGCCGTCGAGCGCGTCCAGCGTGGCGGCCTGCTGCAGGGACGCGAGGTTGCCGCCGACGCAGGCGCGCAACGCCTCGCGCGCCTCTACCAGGTCCGCAGCGACCTGGCGCCGCAGGCCCGGCAGGGCCGCGAGCTCCGGATCGGCGAGCAGCCAGGCCGCGAAGCCCGGGATCGGGGACAGCGTGCAGAAGGTCCTCAGGCGCGGCAGCTCGCGCTGCAGCTGCTCGGCCACGCTCTTGATCAGGAAGTTGCCCAGCGAGATGCCGCGCAGCCCGGGTTCGCAGTTGCTGATGCCGTAGAAGGCCGCGACACGGAAGCGGTCTGGCGCCAGCGGCGGGCTGCCCTTGTCGATCAGCGGGCCGATCGCCGCCGGCACCTCGGGCAGCAGCGCGACCTCGACGAAGATCAGCGGCTCGCCCGGCAGCTGCGGGTGGAAGAACGCGAAGCAGCGTCGGTCGGGCTGCAGGCGCCGGCGCAGGTCGTCCCAGCCGTCGATCTCGTGGACGGCCTCGTGGCGGATGATCTGCTCGAGCAGCTGCGCGGGCGAGTTCCAGTCGACGCGCTGCATCTTCAGGAAGCCCGGGTTGAACCACGAGCTCAGCAGGTGCAGCATGTCGGCCTCGAAGGCCAGCAGCTCCGGGCGGCGCTTGAGGCGCTGCAGCAGCCCGCGGCGCAGCCGCAGGATGCACGCGGTGCCGCCGGGTGTGCGGTTCAGGCGGCGCAGCAGCTCCTGGCGTGCCGGCTCGGCGGCCTGCACGAGCGCGATCAGGCTGTGCGCGTCGCGCCGCTCGGCGTAGGCCTGGGCATGGCGCAGCACGAGCTGCGGGTCGGGGCTGAGGTCCTGCGCCAGGTAGTCGAAGAACGCGTCGAGCTGCCAGCCGGTCAGTTCGTCGATCGGGCCGACGAGGCCGCGGGCGATGGCCATGCTGTTGGTCTCGCCGCGCTCGGAGAGCAGCCGCTTGCACCCCGTGACGACCTGGCGCAGCGTGCGTTCGCCGAGCTGGCGCGCCGCAGCCTGCCGCAGGTTCTCGAGCATCGACCGCCTCCTTCGCCGTTGCGCCGTGCAACGGGAATGTTAGCGGTCATGCCGCGCCGGCGCCGCTCACGTCATAGGGATCCGCCAAGGCGGCGCGCGGCCGCCGCGTGGCGGCCCCGGCGCGGGCCCGCGGCGATCAGGGCAGCTGGACCAGCCGGATCTCGACGCGCCGCGCGTCGGCCGGCGGGCCTTCGGCAGCCGTCTGCTCGGGCTTGCGCAGGACGAGGCGCTCGGGCGCGACGCCACGCGCCTTCAAGGCCTCGCGCACGGCCTTCGCGCGGTTCTTCGCGAGCTCGGCGTTCAGCGCCGGGTCGCCCGAGGGATCGTGGAAACCGGAGAGCATCAGCTTGCGCGCCGGGTCGGCCGTCACCGCCGCCAGCGCATCGGCCAGCGTCTGGCCGACGTCGCCCGGCAGGTCGGCCTTGCCGACCTCGAAGAAGACCTTGCCGATCACGTCCCCCGACAGCGGCACGTCGAGCACCTCGTCCGCGGCTGCCGGTGCCGCCGCCGCGACAGGCGCCGCCGGCGCCGTCGGGGCGCGTTCCTTCACCGATCGCCACGCGAGGCCGCCGACGAGCCCGAACAGCAACAGCCCCACGACGCCGAGCGCCACCCACACGCCGATGCGTGCACCTTCGTCCTGATCGTCGAGCATCTCCGTCCTGCAAGTTGCGCCCGTGGCGAGCTGGCCGCCATTCTGCCAGTCCGCGGCCTTGTTACATTGCGGGCAGCGCCCGCGATGGACCCGAGCCCCTCCCCGGACCTGACCCCAGGCCGTGACGCCATGCTGCCCGCCGACACCGCCGGGCTGCTGGAGCTCGCCGCGCGCAGCATGTTCGACACGCTGGCGCGCGACGCGATGGGCATGATGGTGGTCGACCGCGCCCACCGCATCGTCTGGATCAGCGAGGGCTACAAGAACTTCCTGCCCGCGCTGGGCTTCGACGACGCGTCGCAGTTCGTCGGGCGGCGCGTCGAGGAAGTCGTGCCCAACACCCTGATGGCCCAGGTGATCGAGACGGGCCGGCCGATCCTCGTCGACCTGCTGAGCAACCGTGCCGGCACCTTCCTGGTCAGCCGGCTGCCGCTGCGCGGGCCGCAGGGCGAGGTGCTGGGCGCGCTCGGATTCGTGCTGCTCGACCACCCCGAGTCGACGATGCAGCCGCTGATGACCAAGTTCGCCCGCTTGCAGGCCGAGCTTGCCAGCGCGCGCAGCCAGCTGGCGGCACAGCGCCGGCCGAAGTACACGATCGCCAGCTTCATCGGGGCGAGCCCGGTGGCCCTGGAGACCAAGCGGCAGGCGCGGCGTGTCGCGGCCACCGAGTCGACGGTGCTGCTGCTCGGGGAGACGGGCACCGGCAAGGAACTGCTGGCGCAGGCGATCCACTCGGCCAGCGCGCGCTCGTCACGGCCGTTCATCGCGGTGAACATCGCGGCGGTACCCGAGAGCCTGCTCGAGGCGGAGTTCTTCGGCGTCGCGCCGGGCGCCTATACCGGCGCGGAGCGCAAGGGCCGCGACGGCAAGTTCAAGCTCGCCGATGGCGGCACGCTGTTCCTCGACGAGATCGGCGACATGCCGCTGCCCCTGCAGTCCAAGCTGCTGCGCGTGCTGCAGGAGCAGGAGGTCGAGGCCGTCGGCTCCAACCGCCTGGAGCGGGTCGACGTCCGCGTGATCGCCGCGACCAGCCGCGACCTCGCGGCAATGGTCACCGAGGGCCGCTTCCGCGCCGACCTGTACTACCGGCTCGCCGTGCTGCCGATCCGCGTGCCGCCGCTGCGCGAACGCCTGGCCGACATCGAGCCCCTCGCCGAGGCGCTGCTCGACGACATCGCGCGGCGCAGCGGCCTGCCGGCCCGCTCGCTCGCACCGGATGCCGCGGACCTGCTGAGTGCACAGCCCTGGCCGGGCAACATCCGCGAGCTGCGCAACGTGCTCGAGCAGGCGGCGCTGATGACCGACGACCTGCTGCTGCGTCCGGCCCACTTCGCCTTCCTGGCCGGGGCGGTCGCGCCAGGCGGCGATCCCGCGTCCGTCCCGGCTCGCCTGTCCGCTGAGCCGGGGGGCGGGGCACCCGATGGCGACGCCCGGTTGCTGCGGCCGCTGGCCGAGCAGGTGGCCGAACTGGAGCACGCGGCCATCCGGGCGGCCTTGCGCTCGACACGGGGCAACCGCGTCGCCGCCGCGCGCCTGCTGCGCATGTCCCGGGCCGCGCTCTACGATCGGCTGGCGCGCTACCCCGGACTGGAGGACGACCGATGACCGAGAGCACCCATCCCGCCGGCACCACCCGGGCGCCGATCGTGCTGGTCCACGGCGCCTGGGGTGGCGCGTGGATCTGGCGCCGTGTCCTCGCCCCGCTGAGGGCCGCCGGCCACGAGGTGCACGCGGTCACGTTGACCGGCGACGGCGAGCGGGCCCACTTGCTGCGCGCCGACATCTCGCTGGACGACCACGTCCGCGACGTGCTCGGCCTGATCGATGCCGAGGAACTGCAGGACATCGTGCTGGTCGGCCACAGCTACGGTGGCATGGTCGTCACCGGGGCGGCCGACGTGCTGCTCGCCCGCGGCCCGGGGCGTTTGCGCCACCTCGTCTACGTCGATGCGATGGTGCCGCTGCCGGGAGAAGGCTGGGGCGACGGGCACCCGCCGGAGATCGTCCAGGCCCGGCTTGCCGCTGCGCAGGCGCACGGCAACGCGCTGCCTCCGCCCGATCCGGCCGGCTTCGGGCTTGCCGGCCACGACCGTGACTGGCTGCTGCGACGCCAGGTGCCGCATCCGTTCGCGATGTACCGCGTGCCGCTGCACTTCGACGGCGCGCGCTGGGCCGCGGTGCCCCGCACCTTCGTGGACTGCACGCGGCCCGCCTACCCGACCATCGACGCGATGCGCCAGCGCGTGCGCGAGCAGCCCGGGTGGCGCGTCCGCGAGATCGCGACCGGACACTGCCCGATGGTCAGCGAGCCGGCGGCGCTGGTGGCTCACCTGCTGGAGGCCGCCCAGGCTGCCCCCGCCGTGCCGCGCTGACTCCCCGATTCCGCTGGGGGGGCGGCTGGATTCTGGACAACGGCCGCCTGGTTGTCTGATTCCTGGACGGTTTCGCGCCGCATTGCCGTGAGGGCTGGCGCCATTGACCCACCGATTGACCGCCACGCGGCGCGTTTCGAGCCGAAAGGCTCAGGGTTTGCCCGAATTCTGGACGCTTTGGCATGCAAGCTGCGTCCTCTTCAGGATGCGCGGGCCGTCTGTCTGCGCACCGAACACGATCAACCGGAGACAAGACGATGACCGTCAAGCCCAAGACCTCCCTGTCCACCGCACGGCGCGCGACCGTGCTGCTCGGTGCCGTCGCGGCGGTGTTTCCCGCGCTCGCGCTGGCGCAGGGCAAGGACATCCGGATCGCCCACATCAACGGCAAGACCGGTGCGCTCGAAGCGTACGCGAAGCAGTCGACGGTCGGCTTCATGCTCGGCCTCGAGTACGCGACCGGCGGCACGATGACCGTGGCCGGCCGCAAGATCGTGGTGATCGACAAGGACGACCAGGGCAAGCCCGACGTCGCGAAGAACCTGCTGGCCGCCGCGTACGGCGACGACAAGGTCGATCTCGCGGTGGGCACGACGAGCTCGGGCGCCGCGCTGGCCATGCTGCCCGTCGCCGAGGAGTACAAGAAGATCCTGCTCGTCGAGCCCGCGGTCGCCGACTCGATCACCGGTGACAAGTGGAACCGCTACATCTTCCGCACCGCGCGCAACAGCAGCCAGGACGCGGCGGCCAACGCGGTGGCGCTGGACAAGCCCGGCACCCACATCGCGACGCTGGCGCAGGACTACGCCTTCGGCCGCGACTTCGTCAAGGCCTTCAAGGAACAGGTCAAGAAGGCGAAGATCGTCCATGAGGAGTACCTGCCGCTGAACACCACCGACTTCACCGCCGGTGCCCAGCGCTTGCTCGACAAGATGAAGGACCTGCCCGGCCGCAAGGTGGTCTTCATCAACTGGGCCGGAGCGGCCAACCCGTTCAAGATCAGCGAACTCGGGCTGGCGCGCGCCGGCATCGAGATCGCCACCGGCGCGAACATCCTGCCGGCGATGGCGGCGTACAAGCAGTTCCCCGGCATGGAGGGCGCGGCCTACTACTACTTCGGCATCCCGAAGAACCCGGTCAACGAGTGGCTGGTGGCCAACCACTACAGCAAGTTCAAGAGCCCGCCGGACTTCTTCACCGCCGGCGGTTTCAGTGCCGCGATGGCCGTGGTCACCGCGCTGAAGAAGACCAACGGCGACACCAGCACCGAGAAGCTCATCGCGGCCATGGAGGGCATGAGCTTCGACACGCCGAAGGGCAAGATGACCTTCCGCAAGGAAGACCACCAGGCGATGCAGAGCATGTACCACTTCAAGATCAAGGTCGACCCGGCCTTCGAGTGGGGCGTGCCGGAACTGGTGCGGGAGATCAAGCCCGAGGAGATGGCGATCCCGATCCGCAACAAGCGCTGAACCGGCGTAGCGGCCGGCGGCCGCCGGCGACGCGAGGTGTCCTCGCGCGCCGCGGCTCGCCCGGTGGCACCCCCGGGGCCGCGGCCACCGCTCGCCGGCAGCCGCCGCTGCGGTGGCGCCGCGCTCCGACTCCAACGCGGCGGGATGTGCTTTCCGTGCTCGAGACCCACGACCTCACCATCCGCTTCGGCGGCCACGTGGCCGTCGATCGCGTCTCGTGCCGCTTCGAGGCGGGCACGCTGACGGCCATCGTCGGCCCGAACGGCGCGGGCAAGACGACCTACTTCAACCTGATCTCCGGTCAGCTGCCCGCCACCGAGGGACGGGTCACGCTGGACGGGGAGGACATCACCTCGCTGCCCGCGCCGCTGCGCACGCGCCGCGGCCTCGGGCGCGCGTTCCAGCTGACGCAGCTGTTCCCGAACCTCAGCGCGCAGGAGAACGTGCGCCTGGCGGTGCAGGCGCGCGAGCAGGGGCGAGGGCGCGCCGGCGGCTGGGGCGGCATCGACTTCTGGCGCGTCTGGAGCGACCACGGCGCCTGGACCGACGAGGCGCTGCACATCCTGGCCGGCGTGCGCCTGGCCGACAAGGCGGCACTCCCGGTGGCCGCGCTGCCGCACGGCGACCAGCGCAAGCTCGAGGTCGCGCTGCTGATGGCGCTGGACCCGAAGGTCTACATGTTCGACGAACCCACCGCGGGGATGAGCGTCGACGAGGTGCCGGTCGTCCTGGACCTGATCCGCTCGCTGAAGAGCCGGCGCGACCGCTGCATCCTGCTCGTCGAGCACAAGATGGACGTCGTCAGCGAACTGTCCGACCGCATCGTCGTGCTGCACAACGGGCAGCTCGTTGCCGACGGCGAGCCGCGGGCGGTGATCGCCTCGCCAGTCGTCCAGCAGGCCTACCTGGGCCTGGCCGGCGACGAGGAGCCGGTGCCGGCCGGTGGCACGGCCACGCCGGCCGGCGCGCACGAAAGGACCCACCGATGAGCGCGCTGCCGACCGCGCGGCCCGATCCCGCCGCCGGGCACCTGGGACAGCGCGCCGCCGCGCCGCTGCTGAGCCTGCGCGGCGTGCACACCCACATCGGCGCGTACCACATCCTGCACGGCGTCGACCTCGAGGTGCCCGAAGGCCAGGTCACGATGCTGCTCGGCCGCAACGGTGCCGGCAAGACCACGACGCTGCGCACGATCATGGGGCTGTGGGCCGCGTCGAGCGGCGAGCTCGCCTTCCGCGGCGAGTCGATCCGTGGACTGGGCGTGCCCGACATCGCCCTGCGCGGCATCGCCTACGTGCCCGAGAACATGGGCATCTTCACCGACCTGAGCGTGCAGGAGAACATGCTGCTGGCCGCCCGCGGTGCACGCCATGCGCAGCAGCTCGACCAGGCTCGGCTGGACTGGATCTTCGGGTTGTTCCCTGCGCTGCACAAGTTCTGGCTGTACCCGGCCGGCAAGCTCTCCGGCGGACAGAAGCAGATGCTCGCGGTGGCGCGGGCCATCGTGGAGCCGCGCTCGCTGATCCTGATCGACGAGCCGAGCAAGGGCCTCGCGCCGTCGATCGTGCAGAACCTGATCAGGGCCTTCGGCGAGCTCAAGCGCCAGCGCACCACCATCCTGCTGGTCGAGCAGAACGTCGCGATGGCCCGCGCGCTCGGCGACCGCGTCGCGGTGATGGACGACGGCCGCGTCGTGCATGCCGGCGCGATGGCCGACCTGGCCGCCGACGAGGCGCTGCAGCAGCGCCTGCTCGGCCTGTCCCTCGGAGCCCACGCATGACAGACCACCGCGACCTCGGCACGAGCACGCGTCCGTCCGACCGGAACGGCCCCCGGCACCGGCGTGACCCGATGCGCCCTCCCGCGCGCCGGTCCCGCCGGGCGTGCACGCCTTGCCCGGCGACGGGTTCGGCCGGCAGCCGGAGCGTCGGCCCGTGAGCCCCGCGACTGCCGCCGCCCCTGCCGCGCCGGCCGCGGTGCCGAAGGCGAGCTTCGACTGGATCCCGCTCGCGCTGCTGGTCGCGCTGATGGCCGTCGCGCTGCCGCTGGTCGGCAGCCCGTCGACGTGGATCACGCTGACCGTCGCCGGCCTCGCGATGGGCCTGATCATCTTCATCATCTCCTCGGGCCTGACACTGGTCTTCGGCCTGATGGACGTGCTCAATTTCGGCCACGGCGTGTTCATCGCGCTGGGCGCCTTCGTCGCCACGACGGTGCTGGGGGCGATGAGCGGCTTCACCGCGAGTCCGTCGCTGGGCGCCAACCTCGTCGCCGTCTTCGCGGCGATGCTCGTCGCGATGGCGCTGGCCGGTGCGGTCGGCTGGGCCTTCGAGCGGGTCATCGTGCGCCCGGTCTACGGCCTGCACCTGAAGCAGATCCTGATCACCATGGGCGGCATGATCGTCGGCGAGGAGATCATCAAGGTGATCTGGGGGCCGCTGCAGATCCCGCTGCCGCCGCCGGAGGCGCTTCGCGGCTCGATCTTCGTCGGCGACGCGGCCATCGAGAAGTTCCGCCTGCTCGCCGTCGCGGTCGGGCTGGTCGTCTTCGCGACGATGGCCTGGGTGCTCGCCCGCACGAAGGTCGGGCTGCTCGTGCGTGCCGGCGTGCAGGACCGCGAGATGGTCGAGGCACTGGGTTACCGCGTGCGGCGCCTGTTCGTCGGCGTCTTCGTGGTCGGCTCGGCCCTGGCCGGGCTGGGCGGCGTGCTCTGGGGCCTGTACCAGCAGAGCGTGACGCCGCAGATCGGCGCGCAGGTCAACGTGCTGATCTTCATCGTCATCATCATCGGGGGCCTGGGCAGCACGCTGGGCTGCTTCGTCGGTGCGCTGATGGTCGGCGTGCTCGCCAACTACACCGGCTTCCTCGCACCGAAGGTCGCGCTGTTCTCGAACATCCTGCTGATGGTCGCGATCCTGCTGTGGCGGCCGCGCGGGCTGTACCCGGTGACCAACCGTTGAGGCCCGGGGACGCTCGATGCTCGAACGCCTGCTCTCGCACGACCTGCCGCGCAACCGCGCCCTGGCGGTCACCCTGCTGCTGATCGCCATCGGGCTCGCCCTCGCACCGCTGTGGCTGCCGGGCAGCAAGTCGCTCGGCGTGGCGGCCAAGGTGCTGGTCTTCATCCTGCTCGTCGCGAGTTACGACCTGCTGCTCGGCTACACCGGCATCGTCAGCTTCGCGCACACGATGTTCTTCGGCATCGGCGCCTACGGCGTCGCGATCGCCAGCACGCGGCTCGGGCCGGGCTTCGGCTCGATCGCCGTCGGCGTCGCGGGCGCGCTCGGCGCCTCGCTCCTGCTGTCGCTGGTCGTCGGCCTGTTCAGCCTGCGCGTCAAGGCGATCTTCTTCGCGATGATCACGCTGGCCGTCGCGGCGGCCTTCCAGACCTTGGCCTCGCAACTGTCGGAGATCACCGGCGGGGAGGATGGCCTGACGTTCCGCAACCCGGAAATCCTCTCGCCCTCCTTCGAGTTCTCGCTGGCCGGCTTCGCGCTCGACGGGCGGCACCTGAGCTACTGGCTGCTCTTCGCCGTCGTCCTCGTGCTCTTCCTCGCGACGCTGCGCGTGGTCAACTCGCCGTTCGGCCGCGCGCTGCAGGCCATCCGCGAGAACGACTTCCGCGCCGAGGCGATCGGGCTGCGCGTGGTCGTCTACCGCACGCTGTCCAACGTGCTGGCCGCAATGCTCGCCACCGTCGCCGGTGCGCTGCTCGCGTTGTGGTTGCGGTACACCGGACCGGACACGACGCTGTCCTTCGAGATCATGCTCGACGTGCTGCTCATCGTCGTGATCGGCGGCATGGGCACGCTGTACGGCGCGGTCGTCGGCAGCGTGCTGTTCGTGCTCGCGCAGAACTACCTGCAGGACCTGTTGAAGCTGGCCGGCGCGGCCGTCGAGGGCGTGCCGGTGCTGGCCGCGGTGCTGACGCCCGACCGCTGGCTGCTGTGGCTCGGGGTGCTGTTCGTGCTGTCGGTCTACCACTTCCCGACCGGCATCGTCGGGCGCCTGCGGGCGATGACGCTGGCACGCCAGCGGAAGGGATGACGATGTCCAGCGCAAACGCCGACACGGCCCGGCTGCAGCCGGCCTCGCGTTACGCGACCGTGCTGCAGCGCGAGCTGCACTACACCGAGTGGGGGCCCGCGCACGCCGAGACGGTGTTCGCCTGGCACGGGCTGGCGCGCACCGGCCGCGACATGGACGACATCGCGCAGCACCTGGCCCGCCGCTGGCGGGTGATCTGCCCGGACATGCTGGGCCGCGGCCTGAGCCAGTGGAGCCCGGATCCGCGCGCCGAGTACTGCCTGGACTTCTACGTGCGCCTGGCCGTCGCGCTGATGGACCAGCTGGGCATCGAGCGCTGCCTGTGGCTCGGCACCTCGATGGGGGGCGCGATCGGCACGCTCGCGGCCGCTGGCCCGCTGCGCGGGCGCATCGAGCGGCTGGTGCTCAACGACAACGGGCCGAGCCTCGCGCCGGCGGCGATCGAGCGCATCCGCACCTATGCCGGCCAACCGGCGGCCTTCGCGACGGTCAGCGAGCTGGAGGCGTACTTCCGCACTGTCTACAAGCCCTACGGCTGGCTCAGCGACGAGCAGTGGCGGCGCCTGACCGAGACCTCGGTGCGCCGGCTGCCCGACGGGCGCGTGACGCCACACTACGACCCGGCCATGGTCCAGCAGTTCATCCACCACCCGGACGACTACGAGCTGTGGGGCGCCTGGGACACGCTGGACCTGCCGGTGCTGTGCCTGCGTGGCGCCGACTCCGACCTGCTGCTGCGCGAGACGGCCGACGCGATGCGCCAGCGCGGGCCGCGCGCCGTCGTCGTCGAGATCCCGGGCTGCGGCCACGCGCCGGCGCTGAACACCGCCGGGCAGTACGCGATCGTCGAACGCTTCTTTCTGGGGAGCTGAAAGCCGCGCGGCCGCGGTGCAGAATCCGTGCATGACGTCACGGCTGCGCCACCTGCTGCTGGCCTGGATCGCGGTCACCGCGGCCGGCTGTGTCGTCGGTTCGCACCTGGCCCTGGAGCGGCTGCGCGCGTCTTTCGAGACCGAGGCCCAGTCGACCTACCAGGCACTGGCGCAGGGCATGCGCGAGCATGAGACGCTGCTGGAGGCCCTGGCGCTGCTGCAGCCCGTCGCGCCCGACGGCGCCGCGGCCGGGCAGCGCCTGGGCAGCCTGTACCCTGCCGTGCACCAGGTGCTGCGGCGCGACGAGGGCGCGGCCTGGCCCCGTGAGTCGGGTCAGCTGCTGGCCGATGCCGAGGAGCGTTCGCAGCGCAGCGCGCGCGCGGTGCTCGTCCAGCTCGACCTGAGCGCGGGCAGCTACTGGCTGGTGCGCCATGCGCAGCCCGTCGCCTACGCGCTGCAGGTCGATCTGCGCCAGCTGGCGAGCCTGGCCGTGCAGGCCACGCAGTCCGGGCGCAGCGAAGCCTCGGTCTGGCTCGAGCAGGCCGGCGCGCGGCGTGTCGTCGTCGCCGGTGCGGCCGCCCTGGACGAGGGCTCGGGCTGGCGCTTCGGCTTTCGCCGGCGTCTCGGGCTGGATGCCGCCGCCGTCGACTTCGTCGCGCAGCGCCGGGTCGACTGGCTGGCGCTGCCGTGGACCGGCCTGGCGGCCTGGTTCCTCGCCACCAGCGTCGCCGCGCTGGCGATCGCCGCCTGGTGGCGGGGCATGGCAGCGCGCGCGCCGCGGCGCGGCGTGCCGCCCGGGCAGCTCGGCTGGAAGACCCGCCCGGCCGCGGGGCGCCGGGACCCGCCGGGCGCCGACGGGCCGGTCACCGCACCGGTGCCGCTGCCCGGGCCGTCTGCCGTGGCGCACCGGCAACCCCTGCTCGTCACCTTGCGCGAGGTCGATGCCGAGCCGCCGGAGCTCGTCGCCGCCCGTGGCGCGATCCGCGATGCGGCGCGGCAGTCCCGCCGCACCGCCGAGGTCATCGCGCGGATGCGGCGCAGCGCGGAACGCCCGGATGTCGAGGGCCGGCTGCAGCGGGTCGACTGGGAAGAGATCCTGCGCGACGCGCTGGAGCTGATCGAGCCGCAGTGCGAGCGGCTGGGTGTGGTCACGGCGTTGTCGGTCGACGAGGCAGCGCGCCGGGTGCGGGCCGATGCGGTGGTCCTCGAGCAGATCGTCCACCACCTGCTGCACCACGCGCTGCGCTCGCTGGAGTCGGTCCCGCCGGGCGAGCGGCGCATCGAGCTGGCGCTGGTCGTGCGCGACGACTGCAGCGCCATGCTCAGCGTGCGTGACACCGGCAGCGGGCTGCCGGCGCCGGACACGCCGCCCGGGCTCGAGATCCTGCCCGGAGCGACCTGGCGTGGCCAGCCGCTCGGCCGTTGCGCGGCGCTGGCCGCCGGCATGGGCGGCAGCCTCGCCGCGACGCCGGCTGCGCCGCGCGGGACGCTGTTCCGGCTGAGCTTGCCGCTGGCCGACTGAGCGCCGCGCGCGGCGCCGAGGGCTTGCGCGGCCTCGGGCGCCGCAGGCGATGGCGCCGCAAGCCAACACGCCGCTGCCGCCGGGGCCGCTGCCTACAATGCCCGTTTGGCCCGGCCCCACACCGCTTCCCAGGCACGATGTCCCACGGACTGATCCGCATCCGCGGCGCGCGGCAGCACAACCTGAAGAACCTCGACCTGGACATCCGCACCGGCGAGATGACCGTGGTCACCGGGCCGAGCGGTTCGGGCAAGTCCAGCCTGGTGTTCGACACGCTGTACGCCGAGGGCCAGCGGCGCTACGTCGAGACCTTCAGCGCCTACGCGCGGCAGTTTCTCGACCGCATGGACCGCCCGGCGGTCGACCGTGTCGACGGCGTGCCGCCGGCCATCGCCATCGACCAGACCAACCCGGTGCGCACCAGCCGCAGCACGGTCGGCACGATGACCGAGCTGAACGACCACCTGAAGCTGCTGTTCGCGCGGGCGGCCCAGCTGTTCGACCAGCAGACGGCGCTGCCGGTGCGCCATGACACGCCGGAGACGATCTTCGCGGACCTGGCCGGGCGTGCGGCCGCCGCGGGGGACCCGCGGCTCGTGCTGTCCTTTCCGGTCGAGCTGCCGGCCGACACGACGGCCGAGCAGCAGGCGCAATGGCTCGCGGCGAGCGGCTTCACGCGCGTGCAGGGCGAGCGCATCGAGGGCACGAAGAAGATCCTCGACGTCGTCGCCGACCGATTCCGCTTCTCCGCTGCCGGGCGGACGCGCGTGATGGAGGCCATCGAACTCGCGCTGAAGCGCGGCGGCGGCCGGCTCAACGTCCATCCCGGTGACGACCCGGCGCCCTGGCGCTGGTCCACCGGTCTGCACTGCCCGGAGAGCGACCGCCGCTACGCCGATCCGCAGCCGGCGCTGTTCAGCTTCAATTCCGCGTTCGGGGCCTGCGACACCTGCCGTGGTTTCGGGCGCGTGATCGGCGTCGACCTCGGCCTGGTGATCCCCGATGCGCGCAAGACGCTGCGCAACGGCGCGATCAAGCCGCTGCAGACGCCCGCCTGGGCCGAGTGCCAGGACGACCTGATGCGCCACGCGGGTGAGGCCGGCATCCCGCGCGACACCGCGTGGAGCCAGCTGACGCCCGCCCAGCGGGACTGGGTCATCGAGGGTTCGCCCCACTGGAGCGGGGACTGGAACCGGCAGTGGTACGGCGTGCGCCGCTTCTTCGGCTACCTGGAGAGCAAGGCGTACAAGATGCACATCCGCGTGCTGCTGTCGAAGTACCGCAGCTACACGCCGTGCACGGTGTGCGGCGGCGCCCGGTTGAAGACCGAGTCGCTGCTGTGGCGCATCGGCTCGAAGGCCGACGCCGACGCCGTGCTGCCGCCCGGGCGGCGTTTCCTGCCGGCAGGCACGGGCTGGAGCCGCGAGCAGCTCGAGGCGCTGCCGGGGCTGCACCTGCACGACCTGATGCAGTTGTCGATCGAGCGCCTGCGCCGCTTCTGCGACGGGCTCGTGCTGCCCTCGACGATGCTCGACGAGGCCCTCAAGCTGCTCCTCGACGAGGTGCGCACCCGGCTGAAGTACCTGTGCGACGTCGGCCTGGGCTACCTGACGCTGGACCGGCAGAGCCGCACGCTCAGCGGCGGCGAGGTGCAGCGCATCAACCTGACGACCGCGCTGGGCACCTCGCTGGTCAACACGCTGTTCGTGCTCGACGAGCCGAGCATCGGGCTGCACCCGCGCGACATGAACCGCATCGTGCAGGCGATGCACCGGCTGCGCGACGCGGGCAACACGCTGGTCGTCGTCGAGCACGACCCGGCGGTGATGCTGGCCGGCGACCGGCTGATCGACATGGGTCCCGGCCCCGGCGAGCGCGGTGGTCGCATCGTCTTCGACGGCACGCCCGACGAGGCGCGCGACGCCGACACGCTGACCGGCGCCTACCTCGGTGCACGCCGCAGCGTCGGCCTGGGCCTGCGGCGGCGCGTCGAGCCGTCCACGCCGCGGCTCGTGCTGGAGGGCGCGCGCGAGCACAACCTCAAGGCGCTGACGGTGGAGTTCCCGCTGCAGCGCCTGGTCTGCGTGACCGGCGTCTCGGGTTCGGGCAAGAGCACGCTGATGCAGGACGTGCTGTACCCCGCGCTGGCGCGGCACTTCGGCAAGGCCACCGACGCGCCCGGCGCGCACGATCGCCTGCTCGGTGCCGACTGGCTGGCCGACGCCGTCTTCGTCGACCAGAGCCCCATCGGCAAGACGGCGCGCAGCAACCCGGCCAGCTACGTCGGTGCCTTCGACGAGATCCGCAAGCTGTTCGCATCCGCGCCGCTGGCGCTGGAGCGCAGCTACGGCGCGGGCATGTTCAGCTTCAATGCCGGCGACGGGCGCTGCCCGAGCTGCGGCGGCTCGGGCTTCGAGCACGTCGAGATGCAGTTCCTCAGCGACGTCTACCTGCGCTGCCCCGACTGCGACGGCCGCCGCTTCCGCGCCGAGATCCTCGAGGTCAAGCTCGTGCGCGGCCCGCGCCAGCTCAGCGTGGCCGACGTGCTCGAGCTGACCGTCAACGAGGCCGTGCAGCTGTTCCGCGACGACCGCGAGGTCGTCGCGAAGCTGCAGCCCATCATCGACGTCGGCCTGGACTACGTGCGCCTCGGGCAGCCCGTGCCCACGCTCAGCGGCGGTGAGGCGCAGCGGCTGAAGCTCGCCGGTTTCCTCGCCGAGGCGGCGTCGTCGGCGGCGCAGCGGGTCGCCCGGAAGGGCACGCTGTTCCTCTTCGACGAGCCGACGACCGGGCTGCACTTCGACGACATCGCCAAGCTGATGCGCGCGTTGCGCAAGCTGCTCGAGGCCGGCCACTCGCTGCTGGTCATCGAGCACAACCTCGACGTGATCCGCTCGGCCGACTGGATCGTGGACCTCGGGCCCGACGGCGGCGAGGCCGGCGGGGAGCTCGTCGCCGTGGGCTCGCCGGACGAGCTTCGTGCGCACCCGAGCTCGTTCACCGGCGCGGCGCTGCGCGACTACGACGCGAGCCTCGGGGCCCGCGTGGCCGAGCGGCCTCCGCGCTTCGCGCCGGCTCGCGCGGTGACGGACGACGCGATCCGCATCGTCAACGCGCGCGAGCACAACCTGAAGTCCCTGAACGTCGACATCCCGCGCGGCCGCTTCAATGTCGTCACCGGCGTGTCCGGCTCGGGCAAGAGCACGCTGGCCTTCGACATCCTCTTCAACGAGGGCCAGCGCCGCTACCTCGAGAGCCTGAACGCCTATGCGCGCAGCATCGTGCAGCCGGCCGGCCGGCCCGAGGTCGACGCGGTGCGTGGCATCCCGCCGACCGTCGCGATCGAGCAGCGGCTGTCGCGCGGTGGCCGCAAGAGCACGGTCGCGACGACCACCGAGGTCTGGCACTTCATGAGGCTGCTGTGGGTCAAGCTCGGCCTGCAGCACTGCGTCCACGACGGTGCCGAGGTGCGGCCGCAGAGCGTCGAGAGCATCGCCGCGCAGCTGCTGCGCGACCACCGCGGCGAGCATGTCGGCCTGCTCGCGCCGCTGGTCGTCAACCGCAAGGGCGTCTACACGGACCTCGCGAAATGGGCCAAGGCGCGCGGCCACACGCACCTGCGCGTCGACGGCGAGTTCCTGCGCCTGGACCCCTTCCCGCGGATCGACCGCTTCAAGGAGCACACGCTGGAGCTCCCGGTGGCCGACCTGGTGGTCTGGCCCGAACACGAGGCCGAGTTGCGCGCCGCGCTGGCGCGCACGCTCGAGCTGGGCAAGGGCGTGCTGCACCTGCTGCACGGCATCGGCGGCCTCGCCGCGGCGCTCGAGTCCGGTGACTCGACGGCGCGCGTCGGCAGCGTCAAGGTCTTCTCGACGCGGCGGGCCTGCCCGGTCTGCGGCACCAGCTATCCCGAGCTGGACCCGCGCATGTTCAGCTACAACAGCAAGCACGGCTGGTGCAGCAGCTGCGTCGGCACCGGGTTGAAGCTCAGCCGCGAGCAGCGCCGCGCCTTCGACGACTCGGTGCGTGCCGACGACACGAAGGGCCGCGAGGTCGGCTTCCCGTCGGACGAACCCGAGGTCGAGGGCCTGGCCGACGAAGCCTGCCCTGACTGCCAGGGCACGCGGCTGAACGCCGCGGCACGCGCGGTCACCTTCGACGGCCGCCCCATCACCGAGATCGCGCGGCTGTCGGTCGCGCAGGCGCGGCGCTGGATCGCCCAGCTCGCGCTGCACGGGCGGGAGGGCGAGATCGCCCGCGACGTGGTCAGCGAGATCCGCAGCCGGCTCGAGTTCCTCGAGGAAGTGGGCCTCGGCTACCTGACGCTGGACCGCGCGGCGCCGACGCTGTCCGGGGGCGAGGCACAGCGCATCCGGCTCGCCGCCCAGCTGGGCAGCAACCTGCAGGGCGTGTGCTACGTGCTCGACGAGCCGACGATCGGGCTGCACCCGCGCGACAACGGCATCCTGCTGGATGCGCTGAAGCGGCTGGGCGACAAGGGCAACACGCTGGTCGTCGTCGAGCACGACGAGGACACGATCCGCCGAGCCGACCACATCATCGACATCGGCCCCGGCGCCGGCCGGCGCGGCGGCACGCTCGTCGCCGAGGGCCGGGCCGCGGACCTCGCCCGCCAGCCCGCGTCGGTGACCGGACGCTTCCTCGCGCAGCCGCTGCGCCACCCGCTGCAGCCGCGGCGGCCCGTGACGCCCGACGCGCCGGCGCTGCAGCTGCACGGGGCACGGCTGCACAACCTCGCCGGTCTGGATCTGCGGCTGCCGCTGCGTCGGCTGGTCGCCGTCACCGGCGTCTCCGGCTCGGGCAAGAGCACGCTCGCGCGCGACGTGCTGCTGGCCAACGTGCAGGCCGCGGTCGCGCAGCGCGGCAGCAAGGCCGGCCGCACGGCGCAGGCCGGCGGCCGCGGTCCGGGCTGGGTGCACTGCAGCGGTGTGTCGGGCCACGAGGGCATCGACCGCGTGCTCGAGGTCGACCAGACGCCCATCGGCAAGACGCCGCGGTCGTGCCCGGCCACCTATGTCGGTTTCTGGGACACGATCCGCCGGCTCTACGTCGAGACGCTGGAAGCCAAGGCGCGCGGCTACGCGGCCGGGCGCTTCAGCTTCAACACCGGCGACGGCCGCTGCCACGCCTGCGAAGGGCAGGGCGTGCGGACCATCGAGATGAGCTTCCTGCCCGACGTCAAGGTGCCCTGCGACGTCTGCCACGGGGCGCGTTTCAATGCCGAGACGCTGGCCGTCAGCTGGCGCGGGCGCAGCATCGGCGACGTGCTGCGCATGGAGGTCGACGAGGCGGTCGACTTCTTCGCGAGCATGCCCTCGGTCGCCCACCCGCTGCGGCTGCTGCAGGACGTCGGGCTGGGTTACCTGACGCTGGGCCAGCCGTCGCCGACACTGTCGGGTGGCGAGGCGCAGCGCATCAAGCTGGTCACCGAGCTCAGCAAGGTGCGCGACGATGTCACGCGGCGCGGCAACCGGGCGCCGCACACGCTGTACGTGCTCGACGAGCCGACGGTCGGTCTGCACATGGCCGACGTCGAGCGGCTGATCCGGGTGCTGCACCGCCTCGTCGACGCGGGCCACAGCGTCGTCGTCATCGAGCACGACCTCGACCTCATCGCCGAGGCCGACTGGGTGCTCGACCTCGGACCGGAAGGCGGCGACGCGGGAGGCCGGCTCGTCGCGCAGGGAACGCCGGAGCAGGTGGTCGCCGCGGGCAGCCACACGGGCCGCGCGCTCTCGCCGGTGCTGGCCAGGCGCTGATCGGACCAGGGCCCGGGCCGGCCGAGTGCGGCGGCCGGTTCCCCTTGGCGGACTTCAGTTGCGCGCGGTGTCGCGGCCGGCGGCCTCCAGGGCCCGCACCTGCAGCAGCTCGGCGTCCTCGTGGTCGCCGCAGCGCACGAGCACGTCGCCGATGCGCAGCAGCGCGGCGACGGCCCAGTCGGCCCCGATCGATCGCAGCACCAGGGAGGACGCCTCGAAGGCCTCGTCGCGTGCCCGCTCGCGGGCGGCGCGCGCGCCGGCGGGATCGGCATGCCGGCGTTGCTCGGCGATGGTGCAGGCGGTCTCGGCGAGCTGGCACAGCACGCCGACGAGCAGCTGGGCCGAGCCGGCCGTGCGCGCGCTGCGCAGGGCCTGGCGCAGCGACTCCTCGGCCGCCGCCAGCGCGCCGATCGCGTGGTAGCAGGCGCCGACCCGCGCCAGTGCGAGCGTGAGCTTGCCGGGACAACCGGCGACCTCGGCCTGGTCGAGCTGCCCGACCGCGGCCCGCAGCGCCTCGCGGGCCGCTGACGCAGTCGCCGGCACGGTGGGCTGCTGCCCGGCGGCGCCTCCAGCGGCTACCGCAGCTCCCTGCCTGTCGGAAGACCCTTCCGTTCGCCCGTGCACCCGCCGCTCCCCTGACCTGCTGCACTCGTCGCGATGCTAGGCGAGGCGCGGCGACGCGAACGGGGCTGCCCCGCGAAGCAGGGGGACACGACGCCGCGGAAGCGGCAGGAGGTCACGGATGCCGCGTCGGCACGAGGGCTCAGTCGTCGGTGTAGGGCCCGACCAGCGTGTGCAGGTGGGCGCGCGAGGCCGGGTCGAGGTAGGGCAGCAGCAGGCTCAGTACGTGGTAGGCGCCGCGCGCCAGCGCAGCCCCGGCGCTGGCCGGCTCGAGCGCCCGCCGCGGGTCCCGCACGTACTCGTAGCTCAGCCAGTAGGTGAGCACCACGACCATCGCGGTGGCCACCGGCACCGCCTCGCGGCTGTCCATGCGCACCGCCCCGCCCAGCCCCAGGCCGGCGAGCAGCTCGCGCACGGCGCGGCTCTTGTGCTTGAGCACGAACTGGAAGTGCGTCTCCAGGCGGCGGTTCTTGCTCAGCAGGTCGTTGAGGTCGCGATACAGGAAGCGGTACTGCCAGATCAGCTCGAACAGCATGTGGAAGAACAGCCACGCGTCCTCGATGTTGCGCACGCCGTCGGCCGCGCGCAGCAGTTCGTCCAGGCCCTTCTCGTAGCGGTCGAACAACGAGTTGATCAGCTCGTCCTTCGCCGGGTAGTGGTAATAGAGGTTGCCGGGGCTGATGTTCAACTCCGCCGAGATCAGCGTCGTGCTGACGTTGGGCTCGCCGAAGCGGTTGAACAGGTCCAGCGTCACCTCGAGGATGCGTTCCGCCGTGCGCCGCGGGCGCTTCTTTTCTGCCGCCATCGTGCGCCGATTCTGGCGTCGCGCCGCGCTTCCTACAATGCGCGGCATGCCCGCTATCGAATTCCGGCAGGTCGGCAAGACCTACAGCGGCGCGCGTGGCACGCTGCGGGCGCTGGACGGTGTCAGCTTCGACATCGAGGCCGGCGAGTTCTTCGGGCTGCTCGGGCCCAACGGGGCTGGCAAGACCACGTTGATCAGCATCCTCGCCGGCCTGGTGCGGGCCAGCGAGGGCACGGTGCGCGTGATGGGGCACGAGGTCGTCGGCGACTACGCCGCGGCGCGCCGCTCGCTGGGCATCGTGCCGCAGGAACTGGTCTTCGACCCGTTCTTCAGCGTGCGCGAGACGCTGCGCATCCAGAGCGGCTACTTCGGCGTCACCGGCAACGACGCCTGGATCGACGAGGTGCTCGCCGAGCTGGGTCTGGCCGACAAGGCCCAGGCCAACATGCGCCAGCTGTCCGGCGGCATGAAGCGCAGGGTACTCGTCGCGCAGGCCCTGGTGCACCGCCCGCCGGTGATCGTGCTCGACGAGCCGACGGCGGGGGTCGACGTCGAGCTGCGCCAGACCCTGTGGCGCTTCATCGCGCGGCTGAACCGGGAAGGGCACACGGTCCTGCTGACCACGCACTACCTCGAGGAGGCCGAGGCGCTGTGCGGCCGCATCGGCATGCTCAAGCAGGGACGCCTGGTCGCGCTGGACCGCACCGCGAACCTGCTGGCGGCGATGCAGAGCACGATGCTGCGCTTCAAGACCGACCAGCCGTTGCCGGCCGAGCTGGCGTCGCAGGCCCGGGTGACCGGCCGCATCGTGCAGCTGCGCGCGCACACCGCGGCCGATGTCGAGCAGCTGCTCGCGCGGCTGCGCCAGGGCGGGGTCGGCGTCGAGGACCTCGAGATCGGCCGTGCCGACCTCGAGGACGTCTTCATCGACATCCTGCGCAGCGCCTGACTCGGCAAGGGCGAGGCGGGTGTTCCGGCCGGCGCCGGACGGCCTCCCGGCGAGTGCGCGTCGCTCAGGCCGGCACGGCCTCGCGACGCGACAGCTCGACGAGACGCCGGATCAGCTCCTGCTTCATCCGCTCGGCGGTCTCGTTCGGCCCCTGGCAGGTGCCCGCCGCGTCGTGCCCGCCGCCACCGTAGGCGAGCATCAGGTCCCCCACCGCCATGGGGTTGCCACGGTCGAAGATCGACTTGCCCACCGTGTAGACCGTGTTCTGCCTGTCGCGCCCCCACATCACGTGCAGCGAGAGGTCGCACTGCGGGAACATCGCGTAGACCACGAAGCGGTTGCCCGCGAAGATGGTTTCCTCGCCCCGCAGGTCGAGCACGACCAGCCGGTCGTGCACCCGGGCGACGCGCCGGATCTGCGCGCGGAACAGCTCGTGCTGCTGGAAGTAGAGGTCGACACGCTCGCGGACATCCGGCAGCGCGAGGATCTCGTCGATCGACAGGTCGCGGCAGCAGTCGATCAGCTGCATCATCAGCTGGTAGTTCGAGACGCGGAAGTCGCGGAAGCGGCCCAGGCCGGTGCGGGCGTCCATCAGGAACGACAGCAGCTCCCAGCCCTTCGGCTGCAGGACATCGTCCATCGTGAATCCCGCCGAGTCGGCCTTGTCCACCGCGGCCATCATCTCGTCGCCGACGCGCGGGAATCGCGCCTTGCCGCCGAAGTGCTCGTAGACCACGCGCGCGGCCGACTTGGCGCCGGCGTTCAGGATGTAGTTGGGTGTCGCGCGGCCCGCGTTGCGCACCGCCTCGCTGGCGTGGTGGTCGAAGCACATGCCGCAGCCGGGTGCATAGGGCAGGTTGGTCAGGATGTCCTGCCTGCTCACCGTGACCTTGCCGTCCTGCACGTCCTTGGGGTGCACGAAGACGATCTCGCCGAGCATGCCCAGCTCCTTCAGCAGCACGGCGCAGACCAGCCCGTCCATGTCGCTTCGGGTCAGCAGTCGGTACTTCGTCACGTCTTGGCTCATCGGGGGCTCCAGGTCAGGCGGGCCGCGGCGACATGGCGACCCTGCCGAACCGTATCGGCGACATCGGGCCGGGCTTGAGCCGTCGCAGTCATCGTCACGACAACGGCACGGCTGCGGGCGCTCCCCGTCGCCCGGGGCGGCGGGCGCGCGCCGGTCCCGCGCAGGCGGCTGCTATCGTGGCGCCATGACCACTGCCGCCGTTGCCGGCGGGCGCTTGTCCGGTGCCCGCACGCTGTTCGTCAAGGAGGTGCTGCGCTTCTGGAAGGTCGCCTTCCAGACCGTCGCCGCGCCGGTGCTGACCGCCATGCTGTACCTGCTGATCTTCGGCCACGTGCTCGAGGACCACGTGCAGGTGTACCCCGGCGTGCGCTACACGAGCTTCCTGATCCCGGGGCTGGTGATGATGAGCGTGCTGCAGAACAGCTTCGCGAACAGCTCGAGCTCGCTGATCCAGAGCAAGATCACCGGCAACCTGGTCTTCCTGCTGGTCACGCCGCTGTCGCCCTACGCGTGGTTCGTCGCCTATGTCGGCGCCTCGATCGTGCGCGGGCTGGCGGTCGGGCTGGGCGTGCTCGGCGTGACCGCGTGGCTCGCACCCCCGGGGCTGGCCGAGCCGTGGTGGATCGTCGTCTTCGGCGTCCTCGGCGCCGGCATGCTCGGCTCGCTCGGCCTGATCGCGGGCCTGTGGGCGGAGAAGTTCGACCAGCTCGCCGCCTTCCAGAACTTCGTCGTGATGCCGATGACCTTCCTGTCCGGCGTGTTCTATTCGGTGCACTCGCTGCCGTCCTTCTGGCAGGCCGTGAGCCACCTGAACCCGTTCTTCTACATGATCGACGGCTTCCGTCGCGGCTTCTTCGGCGCGAGCGACGTCTCGCCGTGGCTCAGCCTGGGCGTCGTCGCGACGAGCTTCGCGATCGTCGCGGGCATCGCGCTGGCGCTGCTGAAGAGCGGCTACAAGATCCGGTCGTGAGCGTCGCGGCCCGCGCGGCCGCGATTCCGCCGGCCCGCACTCGCACCCGCACTCGCACCCGCACTCGCACCCGCAC
>ERZ761602.657-NODE-657-length-71318-cov-58.704601_pt1 | contig 71318 bp, 46 predicted proteins | sample MGYA00512165_ERZ761602 | MGnify/ENA primary metagenome ERZ761602 (study PRJEB28899, sample SAMN02445085) | bioreactor sludge metagenome | biome: EBPR sludge; isolation source: Thorneside wastewater treatment plant | place: Australia: Brisbane, Thorneside...
TTACAGGATTAAGTTTAATTCATATAAATCATTTCATCAAAAAAATCATAGTCAGACAATAATCCTGTCAATCGCTAACCGTCTGTATCAGGATTTTCAGAATTTTGGGATTTACAGGATTAAGTTTAATTCATATAAATCATTTCATCAAAAAAATCATAGTCAGGCAATAATTCTGATAATCGCTAACCGTCTGTATCAGGATTTTGGGTGGTTGAATTTGCTCCGGAATACTCACCCTCATCATTTTCATCATGTAATCCGGTGATACCAACTTTTTTTAATGCTCGAATTAATTGATTTTGTTGATTTCTATTTTGCCGAATAATATCGACAAGTTCTTAATGAGTTTTTTCACAGGCAAATTTATTTTCAGGCATAAAAGTATAATTGAAATCGAAAAAAAGATACTCGGAAAATGATAATAGTATGCTTATAAGATGAAATTTGAGTAAACAAACAAAACCAGAAATACGAGCACAATGGCAGGTAAAATTTTTGGAGTTTTGTTAATATGTGTAGGAAATAATTTAAACATGATCGATAGAATGGGATCAAATGAAGCAAATAAATTTTTAGTGAACAATACCGTCGTTACATTTCATCCCGGGAATGTCCGGAAAAATAGGTGGGTATAGCGGGATTGGGGAAAGTTTGTTTCACAGAAATACACAGTGGAGGCGCAGAGAGCCACAGAGGGTATATTTATTGCTGTTCTACAGATCGCTCCAATATAAAAATTCTCCTTGGTGCTCCGTGTGGTTAATTATGATTCCAGTCTTCATCCATTTTACAAGAATGGATGCTCATTTCCTTTTCCCAAGAAATGCCCAGATAAAAACGAAGATCCACAGGGCAATCGTCCATCCGCCGAACAGATTGACCAGGAAGATCAGGAATGTGGCTGTGGCATTTCTCCCCGAAGCGATGATGGTGGGCAAAAAGTAGATAAATAACCCGCCGATGACCGCTAAAATAATTAAAAATGAGTTCATATCAGGTGGAGTTTTAGTTTTTATAACAAAAGTGAATTTTTTGTATTTGTGTTGGCATATAGTCTTTGAGTATATAATGCGAATCAAGGGTTAAAGTTAATTCTGCAGATAAGCAGGATTTTCTCACTTTTTTGCCTCGATCCTAAAGGATGAAAGCGAGAAAATCCTTTATCTTCCTTTAGGATTGAAGCCAAATAAAGGATTTTCGGAGCTTTTTTTCAACCCTTGATTCGCATATATAATATTTGCTGAGGATAAAAAGTTCAATTACAACAACAAAATTATGTCTCTTGCTCAAAGTGTACCCTCAAATCCGGCTCACTACTAAGCTAACTACACCAATAAGTGCGTTTGATATACTCCATTATCCCAAAAAAAGCATTGCTTCCTGATTTGCTGCCTAAAAAATCAATGGTTTGTTATCATAATTGCTATCAAGCTCCTTAATTGAATGAAAAATGTCAAACAGCGGGTTTTTAATCTTGCTATCCATAAATCAGCCGTTTTGAAGAGTCAGCAGATGATCTTATATAATGTCTGCAAGAAAACCGCTGGTTTTTTCGTCTTTGATAAAAAAATGTCAAGGACAGGTCTTGCGACCTTTCTGCGGGAATCGAACAGGCATGAGTTTTTGAAAACAAGGAGTTTACTAATTGTAAATGACTGTTTTAAAAAACAAGCATTACGCAGTATTTGGCGGTTTCTTGCAAAGACTAAATAAGGATTTTTTACCGCTTTATCTTCCAACAGGACAACTGGTTTTTTGAGAATTATCTCCAAAACTGCCACAACTAACTGGCATGGAACTATTTCTTTGAACAAAATTCAGACGGATCTGGCAGATCAACACTGATCTTTTATGTATGATCCGTTAAAATCCGGCAAATCCGCCCAATCTATGTTCATCCATCCTATTTTCAAATTTGTGAAAACTATTTACGGGCATTTGTTGAATAAAAACAGGATAGCGGATAAGAACTTTATTCAACGAAAAGGAAAAATATTAAAATAATTATTTATATGACACACTTTTTTGAATACTCCCGTTTAAATTGTCACCTGCAATGTCATAATTGCTACCTGCACACTCATAATTGCTACTTACAAAGTCTGAACAAGCACCTCTATGTCGGGAATTTCGATTCTCAATGTCGGAATTGCAACCTCCATGTCGGGAATTTCGACACTCATTGTCAGAATTGCAACCTCCATGTCGGGAATTTCGATTCTCAATGTCGGAATTGCAACCTCCATGTCGGGAATTACGACACACAATGTCAGAATTGCAACCTCCATGTCGGGAATTTCGACACTCAATGTCAGAATAGCAACCTCCATGTCGGGAATTTTGACACACAATGTCAGAATAACTGCCTGCAATCCGGTAATTACGATCCCAATCGCGATATTTCGTTTGCCCGGATTTAAATGAACAGGTGCGATAGCTATGTTGAACCGCATATAATGAATAAAATAACTCGCTATTATTCCACATCTCGCCAACAACAATTTGGCGGATCACCTCCTCCAAGACCAACCGGTCACAGTAATAAGTAAAAAGATTGTAAAATTATATCGATTCCCTTCTTTCTCCCAACTGTCATTCCGGGCTTGACCCGGAATCCCGTCACCTGATCTAAATACAGTAGAAAGTGATAAAGTTGAAAGTCTATAAAGTTGTTTTGAAAATTTGAAGATTCGGACATTTGTGTGCATTATTAAAAAAACTGCTCATTTGTGTCAATCTGTGTGAAATCTGAGAAAATCTGTGGAAAAACATTAGAGTCTATTTGCGTATACCATTTGAGCCATTTGTGGATAAAAAAAAAACAACCACCTTATCCAAAAATCCACACCCCATTTACCATTAATCATTAATCATTTACCTTTAACCATTAACCATTATTAATTTACCATTAATCATTATTTTCCCCTACATTTGGAACAAAAATTTAAAAGCTCAATATGCGAATCAACATCACAACTCACCAATCCATTTATCTGCCCTCCCTGCTCAAGGCCATCCTCCTGTTAATACTATGCCAAACCCCCAGAATATTAGATGCACAAAGCATTCCTGAGCTTCCTTCTAAAACGACCATCCAACTGACCTCCCAACAAGAGGATGAAACCATCATCACCTTTATTTCCGGAGGCATAGTCCTCGAAAAACCACATACAGGAAAATCAGAATTCTGTCCACGCCTTGACCAGGGCACACCCATCCTGCGCAAAGGATATCCGGACATGGACAAACTGACCACTTCCCTGATCATCCCCGCTGACAAAGAAATGGTTGTAGAAGTAATCAGTTCAAGATACGAAGAGATCAATATCAGCATACTCCCCTCAAAAGGTTCCATTTCCCGCCAGAAAGATCCATCCACCATTTCCAGGGAAAAAGCCAGAATATATAAGGAAAATGCCTTTTTCCCATCCTCTCCGGCCATGCTCGGTCAACCCTATATTCTGCGCGACCATTGCGGACAAACCATCACCGCTTACCCCTTTCAGTACAATCCTGTCACCGGGATACTCAGAATATATACCGAAATCACCGTTCGCATCAAACCCTCAGGCAAACAAATTCCAAATCGCCTTGCCCAAAAAAGAAGCAACACAGCCATACCTATCGACTTTAAGAATATCTACCAGCGCCACTTCATCAACCATACACATGCTTCCAGATACACGCCGCTCGAAGAAGACGGCAACATGCTGATCATCAGTTACGGCCCGTTCATTCCAGAAATGCAGGCCTATATCCAATGGAAAAGAGAAAAAGGGATTCCCGTGGAAATAGTCAACGTGGCAACCATCGGAGATGCAGAAGAGATCCGATCTTTTGTCAAAAACTATTACAATTCCAAAGGACTTACCTGGCTCCTACTCGTCGGTGACCACCAACAGGTACCTTCCTATCTTGCACCCATTGGATGGTCAGACAATTTTTACGGCTATATCAGTGGCGATGACCATTACCCGGAGGTTTTTGTGGGTCGATTTTCCGGGGAAAATGGTAGCCACATCAAAACGCAGGTCGACAGAACGATCAATTATGAAAAATATCCGGATCCATCTGCCGCCTGGTATAAAAACACCCTGGGAATAGCTTCCTCTGAAGGCCCCGGAGATGATTGGGAATTTGATTTTCAGCATATCCGCAATATCAGAGCTCAGTTAATGAATTATACCTATACTCTTGGCGATGAGCTTTACGATGGGGACCAGGGTGGACAGGACTCGCTCGGCTCACCCAACACTACAGATGTACTTAATTTGATCCACAATGCTGGTTACAGCCTGATCAATTATTGCGGTCACGGCGGTTCCGGCGGTTGGGGAACAACAGGTTTCGGTAACAATGAAGTTGCCCAGATCACCAACACCCGACAATTCCCCTTTATTATTTCTGTTGCCTGCTCCAACGGAGATTTCACCAACAGCACCTGTTTCGGTGAACAATGGCTCAGGATGGAACAGGCAGGGCAACCCGTTGGCGCCATCGCTACCCTCATGTCCACGATCAACCAGTATTGGAGCGAACCGATGGAAGGTCAGGATGAAATGAACAGCCTCATCACTGAAAACCTGACCCATAGCAAACACAGCATTGGCGGCATTGCCATGAACGGGTGCATGAAAATGAACGATGCCTACGGACAGGGCGGATACGATATGACAGACACCTGGACGATTTTTGGCGATCCGTCAGTGGTCCTGCGGACTGAAACACCTACTGCGATGGACGTCACTCATGAACCTACCATAGGCATTGGGAGCGAAAGCATCGACATACATTGCGATATGGAAAATGCAGTGGTTTGCCTTACGATCAAAGGAAAGATCATCGGACGCGGATATGTAACCGCAGGAGTTGCCAACATACTTTGTGAACCACTATCCGTTCTGGATACCATACTGGTTACGGTAACCGCTTACAATAAAATACCTTATTTTGGGGAGATGATCATACTTGCTCCGGAAGAAGGATCCTTCATCATTCATGGCAAAAATCAGATCAGGGATGTAACAGGCAACAATAACCAGATAGCCGATTTCGGCGAAGACATCCTATTGGACGTAAGCCTCAGAAACATCGGGCTGACAGATGCAGTCGGTGTCACCGCAAAAATCACCACCACCGATCCATTCATCACGATAACAAACGACAGCGGCACCTGGAATACCATCCATGCGGATAGCAGCTTATGGCTCAATGATGCGTTTGCTTTTACCATTGCAGACAGTATACCGGACCAACATTCGGTTCGATTTGCTGTCTTAGCCAGCGATGCTGAGGGAAACAGCTGGCATTCCGAAATCAACATTGTGCTTCATGCACCTGTTCTCCGCGTTGGAGAACTCACTATCAACGATGAAGCCGCTGGCAACGGCAATGGAATTCCAGAAGCAGGCGAAACTGCTGAAATAAAGATTCAGACCATCAATGTAGGCAATGCATCCTGTGATCTCACCGGATACCTGACTTCATCCTATTCACAAATGATCATTCAACAGTCCGAGGTAGCTATCGGAACCATCATGCCCTGGGACACCTTAGAGGCAATTTTTTATGTGACCATTGGTGAAGCCGCGCAGACTGGTGATATTGCAGATTTTGCGTTTGAAACGAGATCCCTTCCATACAGTAAAAGCAAAAATTTCCTTGAGATGATCGGGCAGTTCAGTGAAAACTGGGAGACTGCTGATTTTTCCAGGTACAGTTGGTTGTTTGACGGTAAAACACCATGGACATTGAATGATTCCCTGGTGTATGAAGGAACACATGCTGCCAGATCAGGAGTGATCTCACACGATGAATATTCTGAATTGTCCATCAGCATGGTGGTCAGTTTTGCAGATTCAATTTCATTTTACCGCAAAGTATCTTCGGAGAAGGATTGGGATTGGCTGGGTTTTTTTATTGACGATGCCTGGCAGGATCAGTGGTCAGGTGAAGTTGACTGGGGCCGCGTTTCCTATCCGGTTTCTGAGGGAATGCATACCTTTAGGTGGCGATTCTGGAAAGATTATGTCGATTATGACCCGATCGGTTACGATTGTGGATTGGTGGACTACATTTTATTTCCTCCTTCGACTGATTTGATCTCTTCCGTGACAAAATATACACCTGACGGACTGCCGGAACAAAAATTATTTCCGAATCCCACGACAGGCACAACGACTTTCAGATATTTTCTGGATCAAAAATCAGTTGTTTCCATACGCATCACGGATGTGTACGGAAACACCGTGTCCTCTCTCAAAAACGGGGAAACACAGCAAGCCGGGAGTTATGACCTGACCTTTGACCTTTCAGAATTATCTTCAGGCAGTTATTTTGTCAGGCTGGAAAGCGAACATCAATCCATGGTGCGGCATTTGGTATTGGTCAGATAAAAATTAACAAACTGGAAATTGTTTTAAGGTATCAGAGATTATATTTTATAGTAAACAGGATTTTCGAGATTTTATCTGACTGTTTTTTGCCTGAACAAAATAATTTAATCGCTAATTACTGTGGCGATAACTGTAAAAAATAGCCACCCTTTCAGTGTTTTTAGCAGCAATTGTTCAAATAATTTTAAATTATCATATCATTCCTTCGGGATTGACATTGATTTTCTTTGAAAAAATGAAATTCAACTAATTTCCGGATTGGATCACCATAACCATTTATAACATCAGCTTAAAAAACATTTTGGTGGATAGTTTTGAATCCTACCCGCCTGATGCAGCAAAACACATTTGTGCCTGTTTGTGAAAATCATTTGAACCATTTGTGGATAAAAAAACAACCTATCCTAAAATCCATTCCCCATTAACCATTAATCATTTACCATTAATCTTCAAACATTAACCTTTATTCCTTCCCGTTTTTCAACCTAAAAACTACCTTACCTGCTGTCGGATCCTTACTTACAACGAATTTTCCGCGTTTCTTCTCCACGATGACCTCGCTGATTTTTTCCGCTCCGGGAAAATACAAAGGAACATTTTCTGAATCAGTTCCCCTACCATACTTAACCAGGGTAATTTTTGACCAATCTATCTCACCGGTATGTTGAACCGATTGTTCGATCACAGGTATGACTGCTCCATCCTTCACGAGTATCACCGCCTGAATTTTATCTGTTTGAATGGTAACAAACCGGCCACCCTGATAGCTTTCAAGTGTTTGAAAATCCACCCAGTTGCCTTCGGGAAGATACACCACTCTTTCTGTTTTTCCAGTTTCAAAAACCGGGGCAATCATCATTTCAGAACCGAACATATACTGATTGTCCACATTCCAGGCACCCGGATCATCAGGAAATTCGATGAACAATGCACGGGTCATGGGAAGCCCTTTATCTGCACTGAGTTTGGCTTGGGCATAAATATAAGGCATCAATCGGTATTTGGTGTCCATGACATACCTGAAATAATCCTCAAAAGCCTTCCCATATTCCCAGGGCTCTTTTGGAGGTTGACCGTGGCAACGCGTGTGCGAAGCAAAAACACCCATCGGTAACCATCTGCGGTAGAGCTCTTCTGGTGTCCTCAAAGTGAAACCACCGATATCATGACTCCAGAAAGTAAACCCACTCACTCCGAATGACAACCCGCCTCTCAGCTGACATGCCATGCCCAGGTCATTTGATTCCGCATCACCACCCCAATGCAAAGGATAGCGCTGACTTCCTGCCCATGCACTGCGCGCCCAGATCACCCGTTCATGGTTGATCTCATTGGTTTTATCAGACACCACTTTATTATATCTCAACGGATACAGATTGTGTTCGTAAAAGCCTGTTCGCCCGTTGGCATACAGACCATTCAGCGGAGCGGATTCTCCAAAATCCACCTTGATCGCAGATACACCCAGTTGAAGCAAACCTCCTATTTTTTCGCCGTACCAGTCCAATGTGGCCGGATTGGTGAAATCCAGCACGGCATCCTCATAAGGAATGCCACCGCCTGCATTTTTCACATGTAAACCTTTCTGAATGATCTCTCCGAAAAGTTCATTTTTGGGTACAAAATAAGGCAGTTGCCAAAGACAGGTTTGAATCCCGTCCTTTTTGAAATCAGCGATCATTTTTTCAGGATCATCAAACCGGCTTTCAGAGAACTTATAATCACAACGCCAGTCCGTTTCGAACCAACCTGTATCAAAATGCAGGACATCGGCAGGTATTCTATGTTGGCGAAGCATTTTCACCACATCCCGACCATCTTTTTCGGAAAAATAAGTGATCCTGCTCATCCACAATCCGAAGGACCAGAGTGGCGGCATGGGTGATTTTCCGGTAAGGTTGGTATATTCATCCAAAATATCCTTTGGCTCTCCCAAAAACACAAACAGGTCAAGGCTTTCGTCCCCGATCATCAGGGCATTCACGGACCTGTTGCTGCTGCCGAAATCGCAGGTGACCGGCGTAGAAGTATGCATGAACATACCATATCCTTTGTTGCTCATAAAGAATGGAACAGGTTTATACATTTCGTGTGATCCTACCCCGTTGGCATCCGTTGTACACAGCACAACTTTGTCCCCTACCTTGTCAAAATTGACAAAAGACTCCCCGCAACCGAATATTTTCTCGCCTTGTGACAAACTAAATGCCGCATTGACACTCCGGCTATAATCGTGTTTGCGACGTATAAACCCAAAAGGCATGGCTGGTTTATAGGAAGCATTGCCATCCAACTGATGACGCGTATAAGTGATCAGATCTCCGGAAGCATTATACACTTCGATTTTCCAGGGAAAGCTGATCAGTTCCACCCTTCCATTTTGGCATTGGTAAATATGCCTGCCCTTTTCATAACGGTATTGCCAGTTATTCAATGCAATCGGTTCCCTTACCAACATCAGTGAAGGTTCATTGAAAGTTGTTTTAGTTCCGGTATCCATCCTGATCCGTATTGTACGATCGGATATGAATTCAATGCTGAAGGGTAAAACAGGATCAGCCTGATATTCAGTGGCAGGAAATTCATTATTGTCTACTTTCCTCCATGAAAACTGGGTATTGCTGAATGCATGCCGCCCCATACCTTCATGCCGCAGGAATTTCAAGGCGCCTTTACCTGTTTTGGGATCAAAAGTCACCAGACTATCTGCAAAAAAATAATAGTTGGAATGGTCCTTGAAATCAGGACTGATATCCAATGGTTCATTGAGTACCGTAGGTCTGGATTGACCAGCCAATATCAGAGGAAAAAATGCGAAAATGCTCAGCAAGTAAAAAAGTTTCATATATGTATATTTTAAATGATTTTTATCTCCACGCTGTGATTTGTTCTCAGACATCCCAATTTTTTGGTAAAAATACTACTTTGAATACGAAAATCAATAATTCTATGCAACAGATTGCATAACTTTAATTCAAAGGTCAGCAAAGATTTTTTGTATCCCATCAAAAAGTAAGGAATTCTCATAAAACGAAATAATTCATTGATTGATTTCGTATGGAAAACTTCCACATCCAAGTTAATGTGTCCATTCTTTCGATCATTAACACCGGTTTATCCGGCATGTCATTTCTGGGTTTGCTACTTAATTTTTGTTAAAAGTTTGATTGAGACGAAAAGAATTCAGTTCAGGTTCAACGAATAAATGATGGATCGCTCTAATACAAATCCAACATTTTGAGAAAGAAATAGCCAGACAATTTTGAGGGTTCAGACCTTCAAAAAGCGTGCAATATCAATGCAAAAACCATTTCAAATTAAAATAATGTTAATTCTGAATCGAGAAACTTCAGTTTAACTTAAATAGTACGAGGCATTAACTTTTTTGCTAAATCGTAGGTTTGTCATGAATTTTAAAAATTAACATTATGACTAAACCAAGACTTTTATCAATTGCTTTATTATTGTTGACTTCCATATTCCTGAATGCACAGACCGGGATTATCAAAGGACGCGTCGTGGACACGGACAATCTTTCCATGCCGGGTGCAATTGTTTTCATAACTTGCGTTAATAAAGGCAGTATAACAGATGCCTATGGATTTTATACATTGACCGGCATACCTGAAGGAACGCATGAAGTTACAGTAACCTACATCGGCTTTAACCAAAACACCAAGGCAGTCAAAGTGATGGCTGGCCAGACTGCCGAAATGGATTTCGTGCTGAATGCGGGCGTTGAACTTTCCGAGGTGGTCGTTACAGGCCAATTACAAGGTCAGTCCAAGGCACTCAACACTCAGATGAACAAAGGCAATATCACCAATATCATTTCCTCAGATCAGGTTGGACGCTTTCCCGATGCGAATATCGGTGATGCATTGAAAAGAATTCCCGGCATCAATGTACAATACGATCAGGGAGAAAGCCAGATTCGGGAACATCAGGGGAACAGCACCCCAATACAATTCAATCATGGTGAATGGAGAAAGAATTCCATCGGCCGAAGCCGAAATCAGAACGGTCCAGTTGGATTTGGTTCCCGCAGATATGGTCCAATCCATTGAAGTGAACAAAGCAGTTACGCCCGATATGGATGGAGATGCAATTGGAGGTTCAGTTAATCTCGTAACACGTTCAGCGCCTTACGATCAGAGGGTAAGCCTAACACTGGGTTCAGGTTACAACCTGATCTCTGAAAAGCCTATGCTTACAGAAGCCTTTATTTAAGGTAATCGTTTTCTTGATAATAAATTGGGCTTTATATTCAGTGCTTCATACCACAATCATCAGTTGGGAAGTGACAACATTGAAGCGGAGTGGGATTACAGCAATGATGATGACCAGGATGGCTCTGCTTACACAAATGAATTACAATACAGACAATATTATATCCAACGTCTGAGACAGAGTTATTCTGCTGCTTTGGATTTTAAACTGAACAAAAATAACACTTTGTTCCTCAATGGAATTTACAACCACAGGAATGACTGGGAAAATCGTTACAGAACGGTATACAAAGATATTGAATATGATGAGGACAGCAACTCATGGATAGGAGAAATGGAAAAAGAGACCAAAGGAGGAAATGAAGCCATAAAGAATGCACGACTTGAAGACCAACGCATGATGAGTTTTGCATTTGGAGGTGATCACCAGTTTGGCAATATCAAACTGGACTGGACGGGTTCATTCAGCAAAGCCAGTGAAGAAAGACCAAATGAAAGGTATATTGTTTTTAAAGCAGAAGACTTAACTTTTGCAACGGACTTTTCTGATAAAAGACTACCAAAAATAAACAGTGTTTCTCCTGCATCTTCAGCAGATTTTAGGGATGATTATGAATTTGATGAACTGACTGAAGAATACCAGTGGACAGAAGATATCGACCAGAACTTCAAGGTGAATTTGTTGATCCCAATGTTGAACAACAACTTTAAAAACAGCTTGAAAATTGGCTTGAGGTATAAAGCAAAAGACAAACTCAGAGACAATTTGTTGTTTGAATACAGCCCCGTTGATGAAGATGGTTTTATAGCCAATTCATTGAATAATTTATCAGATTATTCCAAAGATAATTTTCTTCCCGGAGATTACAGGACAGCAAAACAAATAACGAATGAATATCTTGGTAGCCTGGATCTGACAAATGCTTCACTTTTTGAAGAGGAAGCAGTGGCAGAAGCAGAAGCTGGGGATTTTACAGCCAGGGAAAATATTTTAGGTGGCTACCTGATGCTGAATCAACAATTGGGCAATAAATTTTCACTGATCGCAGGTGTACGCATCGAAAACACTTCACAGGAATATCAGGGCAATCAGTATGATGCTGATGAAGATGTCAACACGTTGTCCCCAAAGGTCTCTGATTCTTATATGAATATTTTGCCAGGCCTGCATGCCAAATACGATTTCAACAAAACGACCATTTTAAGAGCTGCCTGGACCAATACGCTGGCAAGACCCAATTATTTCTCACTGGTTCCTTACAGGGAAGTGACCAGAGAAGACAATGAGATATCCATCGGAAATCCGGAATTAACGCCAACCAAATCCATGAACCTGGATTTGATGCTCGAGAAATATTTTAAAAATATCGGAATCATTTCAGCAGGCGTTTTCTATAAAGATATCAAGGACTTTATCGTTACAGAAACTAAAGAGGATTTTGCTTTCGAAGGCAATGTTTGGGATACATATCATCAACCGATCAACGGTGGAAATGCAACCATTTTCGGTTTTGAAGCTGCCATCATGCGCCAACTGGATTTTCTGCCAGGATTCCTCAAAGGATTGAGCCTGTATGGCAACTACACCTATACGAGCAGCTCAGTTACTGATTTCCGTATCGAAGGTAGAGAAGATGAAGAAATTTCACTTCCAGGTACCGCTAAACATACTTTCAATGCTTCCCTTGGCTATGATCATAAGAAACTTTCTTTCAGAACTTCCCTCAATTATGCCTCTGACTTTGTGGAGGAATTTGGTGAAGAATCATTCTATGACAGATATTATGACAAAGCGATGTTTCTGGACATCAATGCCAACTATGCCATCACACCCAAAATCAGGGTGTATGCTGAAGCAGTCAATCTGCTGAATCAGCCATTGTACTATTACCAGGGTATCAGCGAAAGGTTGATGCAGGCAGAGTATTACAACATGCGTTTTCAATTAGGGTTAAAATTAGATTTGCAATAGTTTAGTGTTAGTAAGTATCAGGCTTGACTAAAATAACCCAACAGCTTGAAATCAAATCCGGGTTATTTTAGTCATCCTGTTTTTTAACAAATCAATAGAAAATCGATGTATAAAATATGGATGATCTTGTTGTGGTTGACAATATTGCTTGTCGGCTGCAAAAGCAAAGAAAAGCCAGTTGAAAACTCTGGTAGCGAATCCAGGTTTGTCATCCCTGAAATCGCTGTGATCAAAGAGACATTCAGCACCTTGCGCAATGAAAGCGACAATGTGGACAGTCCGGCTGTCTGGCATGGAAAGGATGGCCAACACTGGGTATTGGCCACAGCCAAAGAAAGCGACATCATCATCGTTTATGATGCGGCAACCGGAGAAAAATTGAAAACTTTTGGCAAAACAGGTAAAGCCCTGGGTGAACTTGACAGACCCAACGGAATAGCCGTCATAGATGATTATGCCATCGTTGTAGAGAGAGACAACCACAGGATACAGGTATTCAGTCTTCCTGATTTAAAACCTATGGGTTTTTTCGGTGAAAAGGAACTCAAACTGCCATATGGACTTACGGTTGACTTCCACGATTCAAAATATCAGTTGTTTGTCACGGACAATTATGAAATGCCTGATGAAAGCCTTCCTCCTGCGGACAGCCTTGGTCATCGGGTGCACCATTTCTCATTCAGTATTTCCAGCAACCAGATTGAAGCCAGCCATATGAATGCCTTCGGGGCAACTTCCGGAGAAGGCGTATTGTTTAAAGTGGAATCTATACTGATGGACAGGGAATACAATAGATTGCTCATCGCAGACGAATATGAAATGCAACGAAATGTGAAAGTTTATGACCTCAACGGCAAATACTCTGGTAAAACGATTCCGCATCAATACTTTTTCTATGAACCGGAAGGAATTGTACTTTGGGAATGTACGGAAGATATGTCCGGATACTATGTAATGACTGATCAGGGAAAGATCAACAACACTTTTCAGGTGTTCGACCGGAAAACGCTGGAGTACATCGGAGGATTTGGCGGTCAGATCACCCGCAATACAGACGGTCTTGCGATCACTCAAAAAGATTTTGGCCCCTTCAAAAACGGAGCACTTTATCCGGTGCATGATGATGGCAGTCTGACTGCTATTTCATGGGACGATGTAGCAAAAGCCTTGAACACAAGAAAAAACTGTCAATAAATTTTATTATCACATTTGCAAATGCTGGCCCGTTATCTGGTCAGCATTTTTTAGTTTTTGCATGATGATTGGTGGTTTTTAACTATGGCAACAATGTTGGTTAAAGGATGTTAATATAAACTCTGTGAATAGAATCCGAATGGCCAACCAAGCTACAGATTTCCTGGGATTGACACTTTTAAAACTGATTCATCCTCACTTTTACAAATAAAAATAAGAAGAACCACATTCGTTGTATGCTATATTCACTTCGCTATTTTATAAGGAAGGCATAATAAAATCTCAAGAATTTTTTGAAATCTGATACAATCTAGCTTACTAAATTGATTTTCAGGCCTGCTCCGAAAAGTCCAATTTGTTGATTTTCAATCGTTTTTCACCATAAGCCCAACACTCCGTCATTCCCGATGCTCCTTCCATCCGATCGGAACAAGCCCTGATATTTACATCGCTCGATCACGATAAGGCCTAACAAAGAGAGAAACCCTTTAACACTATGCTGCGTTCTGTCATAATTTCTTTATCGAGTAAGGATTTCTCCCTTCGGTCGAAATTACATCAGTCGTCTTTGAGGAAAAGGGGACATAAGGCGGCTAAAGCCGCCTTATGTCCCCTTATTAACACCGTATACCGTCATTCTGCCCGCAGGGAGGAACCTTTTCACCCCAGCATACCGCATTTTGTCATACCTGCTTTAGAAGAAAGGATTCCTCCCGCTGGTCGAAATGACAAGCACCCTTTTTGGGGAGAGAGAGGGGAGCGGGCAGCTTCAGCCGCCTGCTCCCCCTATTAATACCAAGCGCAACGCCATTCCGACTGAAAGGAGGAATCTTTTCACCAATTCCATGCATTCCGTCATCCCTGATGCTCATTATACTCGATCAGGACGCGCCCGACCAGCGGGAGGGATCTTTTCACCAATACCTTGCAATCCGTCATTCCGACCAGCGGGAGGAATCTTATCACCCAAAGTCCTCATTTCTTCATTTCAATGATTCTTCCACTCGAACACGAAAGGCACAACCAGAGGTATAAATATTACTGCTGTATCCGTATAAAAGTGTTATTGACCTTGTAAACTTTAATATCTTTCTACTCATTCACTCCACCACTCTGTACCGGTATGTCTCAATAAATTCATTACCCTGAATATCCTTCACACGCACCGTGATCACATTTTCACCCAATAAAACATCCGTTGGTACCCGGGCTTTCCAAAGGTGGTGACACATGACCGGATTGGATGGATGCACACCCGGGAGCAGCTCCTCCGATGCATCCCATTTATGGCGAACCCCACACATATAAGGATCATAATCAACAATATAGCGCATCTTTTTCCATTCACCGTCATTGACCTTGTATTCAACCACATCATTTTTATTTCCCTGGAAAAAATTGACGAAAAAATCGCCTCTGTAATGCTTTTTGAACGGAACCACCTTCGGACCACAGATTCGCATTTTATGATCTATAGCTTCCCCGATCACTTTGTAATCAAACGAATATTGATTTCCGTTGAATGTCAGGATATTGTATCCCTGTGGTGTTCCATCATACATAGTGGTCTCCGGCACACCATTCTCCCGCAATTCTCCTGACCACCAGTCACCTGAAGTGGTTCCGACTGTATAATGATGATGTGGTTTTTCTTGCTGCCAACCTTCAGTTGCATCAAAAAAATAGTGCATTTGGGAATGCATGTGTCCTGAAAGCGAAAAAGTGTAAGGCCTGTCAGCAAGCAATTGAAAAAGCCTGTTGCGATGCTCCACCTGGTAATTTTCGCCCAGATCTTTACCATTGTAAAATGGAATATGCATAAAAAATACAATTAAATGATCTTTTGGAACAAACCGGAGGCTGTTTTCTATAAAGCTGAACTGATCATCTGTCAATCCACCTGTATACCAGGAATTTGTCAGATCATTAGGAAAGATCACATCATCCAAAACGATAAAATGTACTTTGCCCTGGTTGAAAGCATACGTTGCCGGTCCATAATGACGTTCAAAGGATTCATCCGCAAAGCGCTTATCTTCTGCATCATAGTTTTCGTCATGATTTCCTATCACATGAAACCATGGAATGCCTATTTCGGAAGTTGCCTGGTTGATCCCCTCAAATAAATCAGGATGATCTCCTACAATATCACCCAATGTAATCCCAAAGGTATGACCATTTAGTTTTTTCAATGTTTCTACAGCCGATTTTCTGTAGTACTCAATCTCTTCAACAGAATATGTTTGCGGATCAGATATTACCAACATGCTGAATGATTCTGATTCATTTCCATCTACCAAAGCAAAATCCAGGGAAGCAGGCAATTCACCCGTAGGTTCAACACCGGCAAAATTGAGTTTTGGTGATCCATTTGGTTTATGCAGGTAATAGAATTTCGGAAAATTTCTTACATCCAGTGGATAATTGTAATTGCCGGGTTTGATCACAAAAATGGCTGTATCATCATTGATCCCTATTTTGTATAAGCCTTTAGAATCGGTCAATACCACCTCCCTCCCATTGGAAACAGCTACGTTTGCTATCCCAGGCTCATTTTTATCGCGGACACCGTTGCCGTTGATGTCATGATAAACTATACCGCTTGCAAAATGGGATGATTGGGCCATCGCTGAAATGGTGATAAACGCTCCAATCAAAAATGTAAAAATAAATCTTATCATGGTTTTTTGGGGTAAAAGTAATTATTTCCAGCGATCATCTGTCAAAATTTTGGGTTAACCGGGATAAAATAATTCTGAATTTTTGTCAATATTAAGGGAATCAGTATTTATTGATTTCTAAAACTTGTTTCATAAGTCAAAAAAGTAACACATCCTTTTAATTCAAAAAATTAAATATGCTGTTTTATATGGAATAAATAAAAAAATTACGAATTTTACCCGTAATTAAATCGTATAATTAAAACCGATGGATTCGTTAATTGAAGAAAAGACTTTTGAAGGATTAACCATTGAGACTTTTAGCCAAACAACCAAATATGAAAATTGCGAATTCAGGCATTGTTCACTTTCAAACGCTGATCTTTCAGATTGTAAATTCACAGATTGCATTTTTATGGATTGCGATCTGAGTCTCGCTAAGCTGCACCAGACTGCCTTCAGAAACGTGCGTTTCAAGGACTGTAAAATGCTCGGTTTACAATTTGATGAATGCAATGAATTCGGCCTTGGTTTTTCTTTTGAAAATTGCCTACTCAATCACGCTTCCTTTTATGGAACAAAAATCAAAAAAACCGGCTTTAAAAATTGTACTTTGCAAGGAACTGATTTTGCAGAATGCGACCTCAGTTCAGCCATTTTCGACCTATGCAACCTCGAAGGTGCCATCTTTGATCACACTAATATAGAAAAAGCAGATTTCAGGACTGCTGTTCATTTTACCATTGACCCTGAATCCAACCGGATCAAAAAAGCAAGGTTTTCCAACCTGGGTTTGAGCGGACTATTAACCAGGTATGATATCATCATCGAAGACGATTTTTAATACCGCATTCACCACTTTATTTGCCTGAATTTCCATGCAAAATCATTACTTTTGATGCGAGTGATATTTTGTTACATCAGTTTTTCCTAACCTAAATCAAAACGATTATTCCAAAAATTAATAACTTTGGAAATTTAACAGTAGAACAAATCAATGAAGAAATTCAGAACGGAGCCAGATTCGTCATTTTCTATAATTGTTTTTCATTAATTAGTGTCTGCAAGAAACCCATGGTTTTTTCATCTTTGATAAGAAAACGTCAAGGTCAAGGCTTGAGGAGTTTTTGAAAACAAGGAGTTTACTAATTGTAAATGACTGTTTCAAAAAAGAGCATTACCCAGTATTTGGCGTATACTTAGGAAGACTTTGCATCAGTCTTCTTTGGGATTCCTGACATATCCCATAAATAAAATTGCATTGGACTCAATATGTCTCAATACCAGAACAAAGGGTTTATTGAACATCATACTCTGTGGCATTGCAGTATTGGAAAATCCTATGGAAGTCACCGCGGCGCCTTCTGCACCTTTTTCATCCACTTCAAGCACAGCCTTATGTTTGATCTGGCTGATGTAGATATTGTTGGAAGAGGTTCCCATGGCTTTGAAGTCTGCTTTACCACCATCAAAAGCGGCCTGCATGCCCAACAATTTGAGTGAAGCGATCAGGTCGTTCTCGTAACTGAGTTTCAAACGTGGAAAAGTCAGAAATAATCGATTATAACTGAGTTTTCCCAACAGACTTTCGTAAGTTTCTCTGTTGAGTAAGTTCAATGAACCATTGCCTGCTGCCCGGATCAGACTCAGGCTATAAGTGGAATCCCTGAAAGGAATATCAACCATCTCAAAATCAGATGTTACCGCATACGGAACATTCCTGTCTCCACTCACATACATGACAGAAACGGTTGAACCATTACTTAAAGTGAATGGAGCTAAGTGACTGATTTCAGGAGCAAATCCTTCAGCCCAATCAGACTTAAAATAGAGTGCATTGATAAGAAAAGCTACGTCCAGCGGCCCTATCTCGTCAAGGATCTTATCGATCTTGCCTTTAGTGGAGTTTGACACCCAACTGTTGATATTGTCTAACGCTTTTTGTTCATTGTTAAAGTCATCCTTCTTGAAAGAACAGTCATAATACTCATTTAAAACTTGTTGAAAGGGTGTTTTTAATGCCATTCGGTTCGGATCATAAAAATACGCATTGGCCATACGGATCTCCGGATGACCGCTTTGCTTGGTAAGGCTGAGTATCAATTTTTGTTGTTGAATGTTGAGTGCTGAAAGATCGCAGGGATTACAATGCAAAACTTCCTGCATTTCTTCCAAAGTCATTCCATTTGCACCGTTCAGCGCCATCGAAAGTGCAGTCTGAATACTGAGCGGAGAGATCAGTACATTCTTTGTTTGTTCGGCATCAATTTCCTCTTTGAAAATATCCCAGGCAAATGACCGGTTCATTTCTGCCAAGTCTTCGATATCTTCAGGTTTTACTTCATCTTCGGGAGAAGTGTCAAAAATATTGCAGGATGATAAAAACACGCAAATGATTATGAATAACAGATTTTTCATATATGTATTACCTTGTTTTATAAAATTATCGGATTGGAAAAAAATAAGTATTTACCATTGTAAATTAACCTGTTAACACCAATCATTAAAATTATTAAGTCCTGATCGTTAAGACGCAAATTACTCACCAAGTGTTTGGTTTCCACCTTTATTTAACATATCAATGGGCGTTCAGATCATACCTGAAAGTTGTTTATGTACTTCTGACAATTGATTTTCAATCATTTTTTGCCTTTCACCAATACTGCGGATGTCTTCAGTTTCCCTTAGCAGGTAATTGTCAAACTCCAGAAAATTGCGGAGGATCTTGACTTTTACACCGGCAATATACTGCTGAAGCTTATCATCGATGTGCAATTGAAGTTTTTCCCTCGATTCGTTGATCGCCTGCCGGAAACTCTGAGTGATCTTTTTCCTTTTGATGCCAATACTTACTCCCGCAAAAACAAATCCCAGTGTAGTCAAAATACCTCCTGTTATATCGAATATAGCGCCTTGGGTCAGAGCTGTGAGTATGATCCCGATCGCAGCAATTCCACTTCCTGCAGCAAAATCAGGGGCAAAACTCCTGTCTGTACCTACCAATTCTTTATCATAAAAGTTTTCCTCCTTATGTAGAAAATCAGCAAATGCCTCCTGCAATTCTTCAAAAATGCTGGCCCGTCGGTCTGCCAGTTCCCGGAATATTTCCTGGTTGGAGGAAAGGATCGTTGGGTTTTTCTGCAATTTCGCATCCACCGTTTTTACCATAAACTGTATGTTCTCTGAAATATTCTTCACACCTTCGCTCAGTTTATAACTCATGCCATCCCTCAATTCACTTTCCATTCCGAACATGGTTTGTTCAAGCCAGAATTTAAGACTGTCTTTTTTGTTGAACAGCGATTGCAGGGTTTTTTTGAAAACATTGACAAAACCCAATCTTTCATCCAGCATTTCATGGTATCTGGTGGTGATCTTGTCAAACCTGGATACCACGTTTTCGATCAACAAAGCGACCTGCTCATTGGTCTGTTTTTCCTGGTGATCCAGCGTTTTCTGCACATCTTCCCTGAATAACTTGTCGGCATCCAGTTGTGACCTTCTGATATCCATTTCCTTGTCGAGCTTCTCATTGATATTCAAAAGGGTCTCGACACTGATGATCAGTTTTTTATAAGGAGCTTTCCCTCCGGTAATGTTCTTTTGAATATAATTCCTCAAAGGAATATATCCGCTTTGGTCAAGCTTTCCTTCGATTTCCTCCAGGGCAGAAACAGCAAAAATTTCCGGTTCATGAATACCTTTTTTGATGGCATTCTGCCGGACTCCGTCAATATTGATCCCGAGATCTTTTTCATTCATCAGGTCTTTTTGCTGAAGGACAAAAATCACTTTTTTGCGCCAGTCATCCCTGATGAAGTCAAAGAAATCCCAAGCTGACATCCTGTAGGGATTCTTGGCTTCAAAAACAAATATGATCAGATCACTCATCGGAACAAACCTTTCAGTGATCTCCTGGTGATGCTCGATGATCGTATTGGTTCCGGGTGTATCCACTATCGCGATTTCCCTCAAAACCTCGATGGGCTGGTAGATTTTCTTTAGAAAAGCGGAAACGAACTCCTCCTGTTCCTTTTCACCATAAACAATTTGTTGAATTGTATCAGTCATGGGCGAAGGAGCCACCCGGCAAATCTCTTTACCTGGTGCAAGCAGTGCGTTGATAAATGAGCTTTTTCCTGATTTGACTTCACCGACGATCACAAAAGTAAATGGATCTTCCAGCCTTTTCAACACGCTTGTAAGTGTTTCCTTTTGTGAAGTAAAACGCACATAATCTATCAAATCTACTAAAGATTTCCCATGTTTTCCAACCTCAAGTCTGATCTGATTGTAAAGTTCATTTGTTACCTGCATAATTCAACTTATTGAAAATCATATTGTTTTAAAATATTGATTGATTCATTCCCCATATTGAACAATAAATCCAATATGCTCAATCCTCGAACGAAACCGAACTTGTGTTCAAAGACCTGCGGATAATACACATCTTTTACTCCTGCCAAACCACCCTTAAGAGTGTAACGATTGCGTAAGTCACAATAGTTCCCGGAATAATTTAACAAAAACGCTTCTGTTTGGCCAACTGTAAAATTGATACCGGTTTTTTTTATGACAAAAACTAACAGGTTAAAATTCAATTCAGCCAGATTTTGTATTCCTGAATCCAAAATCCGAAACAATTCCATCTCATAAAAAAGGTAAAAGGGACTTTTCCCATAAGCGCTTTGCAAATGATTTTTGAACTGTTTCGGCCAGTTTTGATCATAAGAAATACTTACATCCACTATACTCTTTTGGTCATTTTTGCCTTTTACAAGCGGGATAGTCAACAATTGTGGCCCGTTGGCACTCAGGATCAAAAACTTATTGCGAAGCGAGCGTTTCTGATAATTTTCCTGCACCTCAATGAGTATTCCTTCAGATTGCATTGCCCTCGCAAAAAAACTGACTGGCGGGAAAGTTTGTGTCTCAATGATGATATGCATAACAATCATACCTTTTGGGGCAAAAATAGTTAAGTGATTCAGTCAAGTAATCATGTAATCCCATAAAAATTCATTTGCTGAATAAAGATCGGCAAAAAAATCTTTTTGCATTTAAATTTTCTCTGGTTTTGATCAAACTTTGGCCTTTGCGTTGAAAAATTACATTTAACATCAAAAATCCTTTTAACAATGCTCATTTTACGATATTATTGTAAATAATTATCGACAAAATACTAAGCTAATTCGTATATCATGGCCAGGAAAAAATTTCTTCATTTAATTTTCAGAGTTTTAGCACTCCTTTTCCTTTCAGTTTATGCAGTGTCAGGTCAAAATACCAGCCATATACCGGGAAAAATCCTGATAGTGATGCAAGATGGCTATGATATCGCAACTTTGACCAGGGACATTCCTGAACTAGTCAGTAAAAATGCTGCAATCAGCGTTAAAAAACTGCAAACTGCCCCTATGACTGTTTATGCAATACAATTCAACCACCACCAAACCGACGAATCCAGATTACTGTCTGAAATCAGGAGTCGCCGGGATGTAAAACTGGCTCAATTTGACCACTATATCACGGACAGAGTTATCCCTGACGACCCAAGATTCAATCTCCAGTGGCAATATATCAATGACGGATCCGAGAACGGAAAAGAAGGTGCAGACATAGACATGGAATTGGCCTGGGATATCACTACAGGCGGAACAACTGCCAACGGAGATACGATCGTCGTGTGCATCATTGACAGCGGAATGGATGAATCTCATCAGGATTTTTCTGACAATTTATGGAAAAATCATCGGGAAATACCTGACAACGGTATGGATGATGATGAAAACGGTTATGTGGACGATTACAATGGCTGGAGTGTGTACACCTCTAACGATGACATCTTCAATAACAACTCCCACGGAACTGCTGTTGCAGGTATTGTCGGAGCAAAGGGCAACAATGGCATCGGGGTAAGCGGAGTGAACTGGAATGTAAAACTGATGATCATACGAGGAGGTGGTTCAGAATCGCAGGCACTCGAATCTTATGCCTATCCGTATAAAATGCGAAAATTGTATAACGAAACAAATGGAAATAAAGGTGCTTTTGTCGTTGCCACCAATGCATCCTGGGGAACTGATCTGTTACATTGGGAAGATGCCCCGATCTGGTGTGCCTTCTACGATACACTGGGTTCTGCCGGCATCTTAAACTGCGGAGCAACTTCAAATTCCAATGTCAATGTCGATTTGCAGGGAGATATGCCAACTTCCTGTCCGAGCGATTATTTAGTAACAGTTACCAACCTCAACCGCGCAGACAATAAGGTGAATCAAGCCGGATACGGTTTGGAAACCATCGATCTGGGCGCGTATGGACAGTCTACTTATACCACCACAAACAATAATTCATATACATCTTTTGGAGGAACTTCCGGCGCTACTCCGCATGTGACCGGTACAGTGGCTTTGCTTTATAGTATGAATTGCCATCTGCTCTCTGATCTGGCTCTGGAAAACCCTTCGGCAGCCGCACTTTTCGTTAAAGATCTGATTTTAAATGGAGTCGTACCAAATGAAAGTCTGGATGGCAAAACGGTGACAGGCGGCAGATTGAATGCCTTGAACCCATTGTTGATGTTGCAGAATCTATGCAGCGGATGCGCCTTTCCATTTTCGGTAAAAGTTGATTCTCTCGGAGGAAATACCGCTGTTTTAAGTTGGGAAAAAACATCCCTGCAACAATCCTTTGATGTCATTTTCAAACCTGAATATGCGCTTGAATGGGATACCCTATACAATATTCAGAACCAGTTGGTTCTGGATACCCTATCCTATTGTACAACATATCAGATGAGAATAAAATCCAATTGTACGGATACTTTTTCTGTGTACAGTTTTGAATTTAAATTTACAACTGATGGTTGTTGTGTATTGCCTCAATCATATCAATTTGAAGTTTCAGAGAGTCTTTTTTCTGTCGAACTCGAAGACGTCCTGGCTGCAGATCAATATGCAGTGGAATACAAAAAATTTGGTGATTTCAACTGGGAAATAAGGCTGGTGGATGACAGGCAATTTGATCTGGAAGTACTCGACACCTGCTACCTGTATTATTTCAGGTATAAATCGCTTTGTGCCAACGGCGAAGAAACCGCTTTTTCCCCTATATATCAACTCAGAGGAGATTGTGGAGATTGTGAAATAGATCAGCTTTGTAGTTTCGGTGGCTCCAATAGCTTTGAATTCATCGATACAGTATTTATAGGTGATTTTGTAAATGCTTCCGGTCGAGGATCCAAAGGTCAGGAGACTTTTAATGATGTGACCGCATACACTTTTGAGTCGGGAAAAAACTACATTCTTGGTGTAAAACCCGGATTTATCTCCACCACAATCTATAAGGAATTTATCAAAATTTATCTCGATCTGAATGCTGACGGATCCTTGAGTGAAGATGAGCTTTTGCTGGATCTGGTGGCTGAATCAGGTGAAAAAGTGGAAGGTCAGATCACCATTCCAAAAGATATCAAAACCAGCACCACTACTTTGAGAGTCAAGTTGTTATACAACAATACCACGGATCCATGCCTCGATGTACCTTTTGGAGAAACTGAGGACTATTGTGTTGAGCTTTTTGCCAGAGGTGACTGCCTGAACGGCAATTTTGAAATGGATACCATTTTTGTTGAAGAAGAAAAAGCAGAAATCACCTGGATACCTTTAGATGATGCACAACACTATTTATTCAGGTTAAAGCCAGATGGCTCTGAAGAATGGAAATATGGTTTGACATACAACCATACAGTTTTGCTGGATAGTCTGGAAAAATGTACCACTTACGAATTCGCTTTGAGCGCGCTTTGCATGGAACAGGAAGGCGATTTTTCTGATGTTTTGGTGTTTAAAACCGATTGCGGAAGTTCAACAGAAAGATTTTACAGTCAAAATATGGCTGTCAGCTTGCAACCCAACCCTTTTTCCGGGAGCTTGACTTTGCTTGTGAGCGATCCTGGAGAAATCCAATCCATTGCCATCATGAATGCATTGGGGCAAAAAACTGCCAGTATAAACAAAATTCTATACAATACGCAAGGTATGGTCGATTTGTCGCAATTGGTGAATGGAACACAATTAAAAGGTATCGTTTACATCATGCTGACATTCAAAGATGGGTATACAAAAATGATCAAAGCGGTATCCTTGTGACACCGCTTTGATCGTTGATCTCTACATTTTATTTTTATTTAGCTTGATGGCATTTTAGCATTGAGTCTTTCAGCTGATGATGTATATCAACGGTCAAAACCTGAGCCTGCTACTAAAATCCAATTTGTTGGTTGGTTTTCAATCGTTCTTAGCTCCAACCCCTAATGAGATACAATTAAAAACCAATATATTAATGTACATTATTAGCAAGTTATGAGAAGTAAGGGGTTTTCGGAGTGGCCTCAAAAATCTCAATTAAAAGGCAATTTCACGGATTTTACCAAAAAACTATCTCAGATTTTTCAGACTAACTGATTATTCTGCTAACCCATTTACTATCAATAACTTGGCATTGATAGTAAAACCTTTCTAAGAAATTCTCCCTTATCTGATCAAACTGACTGTACCTTTTTTGGTATATTCCTGACCCTGACAGGTATATTTGATCACAAATGCAAATTTTTCGGAGTTGAGCGTTGACCCAAGGTAATAACCATCCCAGAAACTATGCTTGTCATTTCCCGAAAACACCCTGGCTCCTTGCCTGTTGAATATGTTGAAACTTAGAATATCCTCCACGATGTATTTGTTACTGATCTCAAAAACATCGTTGATCTTGTCTCCATTGGGTGTAAAAGCATTGGGAAGCAACAGTTGCTTGCAATCCACTTTGGAAGGATCCTGAATGTAAATAGAAATAGAATCCCTTGCGATGCAAGCTCCATTCTGAACAAAAACGGTATAGGTCGTTGTCTGGTTTGGCTTGATCACAGGTTCAAACAGATTTGGATCATTGAGATCTGCCTGGTTATCCCACCAAAAGGCAGATTGGCAACTCGGACCCATTTCGATCTGCAATTCATCACCCAATAATAAAGTGGTATCCCTGTTGAGTATCTGGTCTGCATGCATATCCAGTGATTGCACTTCGAGTTCGATGAAAGACTTGTCAAAAACCTGGAAATTCTCAATAGCACCCATGAGCCTGGAATCAGAGGTTCCAAGACATGGGCTGTTGGCAATGGCAAAATTTCCTAAAGGTGAATAAATATAATCAGTTTCTGCCCTGGTTTGGCTGACCAGGCGACCATTCAGGTAGATGGTATAGTCAAAACCTTTTCTGGTGATCACGATATGCTGCCAACAGCTGGTTTCATCCAGTTGAAACAGCATTTGCGTGGATCGGGACAGGTTCTTGACCATATCAAACCTGAATTGCTTGATTTGTGGAAGATATTTAAGCGTAAATGAAGAGTCCCTGACACAGGTTTTATGAAAGGAAAGGATATCCACTACACCTGATGTGTTTTCAATATTGATGTAAAAACTAATGGTGAAATCCTTACTGAATAGATTGCTCAATTCGTCTTCAAAATGTATGAAATTGTCGGCTCCGTCAAATCGGATCGCATCTCCATCCAGCCCGCAAACACAACCGGGAAGTCCACCTACCTGCAATACCGAATTTTGGATACCCGTATCCTGGATCCTGCATTCGTTAAAATCCAGGCTGATCATTGGCCGGATAAGCTGACTATTCAACTGTACGCCGATGAGCAAAATGAAAAATAAGCATAATAACTGTTTGAAAGACTTAGCCATACAAAAGGGTTGATTATTTAAACATATTTTCAAAACCTGGAGGAAGCAATTCGCCGAGTACCTTTTGGGTCTCTTCGGCCACTTTCAGATCAGCTTTTTCCATCGCTCTGTTGATGGTTGTCAAAATCGCATCCTCCAGTTGGGTGGAATCACCTATTTCAGAAAGATCTTTACGGATTTTCAGATCAAGTATTTTTTTTGAACCGGAAACGGTGCATGAGCACAAACCATCAGAACTGGTTTCATGCAATTCAAAATTATCTAACTGTTGCTTTAGCCGCTCTTGCTGCTCGCTGATTTTTTTCAATGGATTTCCAAACATTTTGCAAAAGTATAATTAATTTAATAACTAACGAAATGCATCGGCTTTCATTGCATCTCCAATTTATTCAACCCTCAACTTTCAACTGATTCTTAGACTTTCGATCGTTACTACAGTTAAACAAATATGATCTATTTTGTTTATTTAAATACTAACTTTGTACCAAAGTAACAATGAAATAAATTTTCTCCTAATGAAAATAGTTTTTTTAGATGCCTATACAACCAATCCCGGCGATATCAGTTGGGAAAAATTGCACAATTGCGGTGATCTCACGTTGTACGACAGAACCCCCTCCGATTTGGTTGCAGATAGGTGCAGGGACGCTGATATTATCATTACCAACAAAGTCCCGTTCAATGAATCCACAATTGCATCACTGCCAAATCTGAAAGCTATTTGTGTAGCCGCTACCGGTTACAACCATATAGACATTGCCACGGCCAGATCAAAAGGGATACAGGTTTACAATGTGGCAGGGTACAGCACGGACTCTGTAGCTCAACAGGTTGTTGCTTTGATGCTGGCTTTGGTCAACAGGATTGAAACATATAGTTTTGAAGCACACAGTGGCATCTGGAGCCAAAGTCCTGATTTCACATATTGGAGAAAACCGATCATGGAACTTGCCGGAAAGACTTTTGGCATCATGGGTTTCGGGCAAACGGGTCAGGCTGTCGCCAAAATTGTCCGGGCGATGAATATGAAAGTCATCGCCCATCATAAACATCCTGAAAGGGATAAAATGAAAGGCATAGAATTTGTGTCCTTTGACGAGCTGCTCCAAAAAAGTGATGTACTGAGTATTCACATCCCCTTTTACCCGGAGTATAAGGGCTTGTTCAATCTGGATCTGTTCCGCAAAATGAAATCTTCAGCTTTACTTATCAACACTTCCAGAGGTCAGGTCATTGACGAAGAAGCACTGGCGAAGGCATTGAAACAAGGTTTGATTAGTGGCGCCGGTCTGGATGTCATGTGTCAGGAACCTCCTTCAAGGGAAAATCCGCTTTTTGGATTGAAAAATTGTCTGATCTCTCCTCACCAGGCTTGGGCATCCCAGGCTGCCAGAAAAAGATTGCTGGAAGGAATCATTTCAAACATCCGGACATTTAAGGCTAACAAACCTTCGAATATTATCTGACCTGACTGTTTGAAATGATTCCCAAAAAATAAATCCGGAAATCCTGTAATTCGATATTATCTCATTACGGAGATATTAGCTGTCCAATTCAGATCTTTTCCGCTGATTTTGATATGATAATTTCCTGCAGGAAGATCATCCAATGTAATTTCCCTGTAAAACACCATGTTTTTATCCAGCATAATATTTGGATAGGACTTCACCAAAATACCAAGATTATTAAACAATTGAATACTGATCTCATCAACATTTCTGTTGTAAAATCCGAAGTTGATCAATTCAGTAGCAGGATTCGGATACAAAACCATTTTCATTTCTCCTATTACGTTGATCAATATTTCCGGACTGAAAGAGGAATTTGAGAACAAATCTCTTGACATGATCCTGTATTTATACAATCCTGTTTTTTCTACCTCAAAATCTTCCACATCGTATGACTGGATCAAATCTCTACCACCTTTTGCCTGGATGATATCCAGCAAATCAAATTGATCACTTCCCGGATCCATCCGGTGCAATTCAAAAAGTTCAATTTGCTCCTCATTCCTGGTTTCCCACCAAATTTCATTATGATCACCTCTGTAGCTTCCTCCCTGACCATTCCATATCATCCTGCCATTGGTATTGATCAATCCCGCATCAAAAGAGTAATTGATCTCATGAACCTCCAGGTTAAACCAATTGGTTGTTCCGGGACCATTAGCATTCGTAACATCACTGTCTATATGGTCATTACTACCTATGTTAGGCGTGGTAAACTGGTAACCACCAGGAGAGAACTTAAGGTAATAATCTCCCGGGATGAGATTATCGATGGTATAATTTCCATTGGAATCAGTAATATCATCGGCTATTTTTCCTTCAACTCCAAATACCTCTACCAGAATGCCGGAGGCTGAAGGTTCCCCTGTATCCTGAAGACCATTTTGGTTCAAATCATACCAGACACGATCTCCGATGATCCCTCCATAATAATATCCGGCTCCCAGATCTGTCTTAACATCCCCTGATTGAAGAATGAAAGCATCTGTAGTGCCATGTCCGAAAGCATTGGTAACATCAGAGTCATATTCAGGGTTACCACCAATGAAAGGATCTACCAGCAGAAAGTTGGAATTCTCAGGCAAATTATATTTTGCGTAGTATTCTCCGGGTATAACACAAGCTGACCAGAAACCGTCTCCCGGCATACTTCCATTATGATATTCTGTAATTACAGAAGTCCAGAACACCCAGGTATCTTCCATTTTTCTATAAAGCTCAACTTCTACCCCGTTGATACCATTTTCACCTGTCTGCCAGTAATGATTGGGTGTAAAATCACACCATACCAGATCACCCACTTCTGCACAAATATAGAGTCCGGCATCTACATCCGGATTGTGCTGACCAGGCAACAACACAAAATTGCTGGTGGAATTAAATCCATTGGCATGGGTTACATCACTGTCAATAAAATCATTGTTGACATTAGGAACAGTTACCTGCCAGTTTGTGCCACCCAAAATATACTTAATGTAGTATGTTCCGGGAGCAATATTCTGGAAAATATAGTATCCACTTTCATTTGTATACGCATCTCCAATAAATACTGTACCTCCTGAATTGACCCTGTACAATTTTGCCTGTATGCCTTCTACCCCCGGTTCTCCATCTTCCTGAATACCGTTACCGTTGATATCCTCCCAAACAAAATCACCTACGGAAGCAACCTTGAGCAACCCTGCATCTATTGTGTAATTTACTGAACCAGATGTAACTGCAAAACAAGATGTCTGCCCGGTAATTTGATTGACATCACTGTCTATGGATGTATTTGTACCCTGATTTTTAAGGGTAAAATATGGCTCAGCATTTTGTGAAAAATCCAGAAGATATTGTCCGGGAATAATATTATCGAATAAATAATAACCATATTGATCTGTATACTTGGTCTGTACGAGGGTTCCATTGCAGGTTTTCAAAAGCACTTTGAAGTTGAAAACTCCCGGTTCTCCTGCGTCCTGCAGGCCATTTCCATTTAAATCTTCCCAAACATAATCACCCACTTTCCCCCTTTGGTATACACCTGCATCATAGCTGTTATTCACTTCTCCGCTGATCAGTGTTTCACATCCTGTCCATCCGGTATTCTGGTCTGCATTGCTGTCGAACGCCGCATTACTTCCCATTCCTGGCTGGCTAAAAAACCAACCGGTTCCCAAATTGAATTTTATAGAATAATTCCCGGGCAATAAATTCCCGAAATTGTAGTATCCTGATGCATTTGAGGTGGTTTGTGCGACCAGATTGTTATCGCAGTGGTACAATTGAACCAACATTCCGGGAAATCCGTTTTCTCCGGTATCCTGAATACCATTTCCATTGCTGTCTACCCAAACAAAATCGCCGATGGCAGCTCTATGGAACAAACCGATGTCATAGGTCAGGTTGGACTCACCACTAAGCAGAATTTCGCATTCGGACGTATTGGTAGCGGGATCGATGTTGCTGTCTGTGTCCGGATTACCTGCATGATATGGTGAAAGCTCATAGCCTGCAAGTGAATTGACACCAATTTTATAACTTCCCGGGATCAGATCCTCAAATAAATAATTACCCTGTGCGTTGGTAAGCGCATTTTTTAAAACAGTTCCGTTACAATCAAGCAGGCGCACCTCAAAATTCGCAAGACCTGGTTCATCCACAGACTGTTGTCCATCTGCATTCAGATCTATCCACACTTTATCACCAATTTTGGCAGGCATATAAAGACCTGCATCAATGGTAAGATTTACCTGATTGCTGACCAACGTCAAACAGGAAGTCTCTCCTGAAATGACTGCAACATCGCTGTCTGCAGTCGGATCCGTTCCCTGATTCGGCGTAATGAACTTCATACCTGCGGGCGCGATAAATCTAACTTTATATTGGCCAGGCAACAGGTTGGAAAATGAATAAAACCCGTTTTCATCTGTTGTTGTAGTATTGACAATGCTACCGTTGCAATCCAACAAACTTACCACAATACCTGATATTCCTGTTTCTCCGGAATTCTGAATTCCGTTGCCATTGGTATCCAGCCAAACGTAATCCCCAATCCGGGCAAATTTATACAAGCCTGCATCAATACTCAGATCTTCTTCAAAATTCGACAGACTGACCAAAGAAGAAAGTCCTGTCATTGGATTCGCATTGCTGTCTTTCATTGGATCAACACCCTGATTTGCAGGACTATAATGATAATCTGCAGGTAATATAAATCTGATATAATAATCACCTGAAGACAATGCAGAGAACATGTAATAACCATTTTCGTTGGTCAATGTAAAACTGATCAATTGTTGTGACTGATCCAGTAAATCAACACGAACACCGGGTATTCCGGGTTCTCCTGGATTCTGTATACCATCCGCATTCATATCATGCCATACATAATCTCCAATTTTAGCACAGAATGACTCATTGACAAAAACCTGACCAGTTGACATGCAGCCTTTACTGTCTGTAACCGTTAAATTATAAAATCCTGCTGTCACATCATTAAGATTTTGATCAGCATCTCCATTGCTCCAAATATAAGTATAAGGCGGCTGCCCCCCGGACGGAAAAGCTGTTGCACTTCCAGTTGCTGTTTGACAATTTGCCGGGTTTGTAGTAAATGTAATTATCGGATTTTCAAGCGTGATTATTTGAATCAAAGCCGAATCAACGCAAGAATTGGCATCTGTAACCGTAACACTGTATAGATTGTTTTCCAACGCAACCAGATCATTCAGTGTCTGAAGATCAGACCCTGTATTCCAGAGATATTCGAAAGGTTGAGAACCTCCAATGATTTTAGGGATCAGATCAAAAGTCTGATTCTTACAAATCTCAAGGTCGGGCCCTAAACTTACATCTGGTTTATTATTGACCTTAACTTCTATTGAACCATTGACTGAACAGCCATTTGCGTCCATGACGGTTACGTTATAAACAGTTGTTTGCAAAGGTGTTACTGAATGTTTTGACTGAAAAGGAAGACCATTATCCCAGCGATAGATCAGATTTTGAGCACACGGAACATCAGCTTCAAGCTCAACTGTTTCTCCCCGACAGATCTCAAGATCTTCACCAAGTTCCAAGCCACAATCCGTATTCCTGCAGGCCATCAATGAAACTAATTGAAAATCAACACTTGCCTCAATTACCGTAAATTCCATACAGATTTCCTGAATATGCTCAATATTCATAGTTTGCAATTCAGGGATATCGGCGAAAACCAAAATATGATCATTTGATGTACCAACTCCGCTTTCTGGCAATGCGAAAGAATTAACGACTCTGCGTGTACCATCCCAGAAATTCACATCAATATTGATACCACCCTGATCGATCTGAATATTTTTAAATTTGAGATAATCGAATGGAGACAAATCGAAATTGATTCCTGTACCATTATTATTGTAGCACAACGAAGTTCTTGACCTTGATCCGACATCGTTGCTGTTCGTAAAAACACCTGTACCCATATTGATATTGATACTGGATGGTAATGAACCTGAAATATATTCCAAAGATACATTCCTCGTATTTCCAAGCAATCCGATCGGCGCTGATTGAGTAACTGATTTTGGGCCAGGATCCAAAGGATTGACCTGCATTGAAAAACTACTTGTACTACCACCATTCATGAAATTGTCGATCACATGGCACTGTTCTTCACCAACTCCGGCAGTTACCCGAACATTGATACTGGCCTGATCCTGATTGCCCCAAAAGTCTGTAACAGTCACTCTGTAAGTCGTATTTGTTGACGGAGATACAGTTTTACTGTTTCCTGTTCCCAGTCCGTTGCTCCAGTTGAATGTATACGGTGGTCTGCCTCTGGAGACTAAAGCATTCAAAGTGGTGCTATTTCCCAAACATGTTTGAATGGATGCATTGGTGCTGACTACCATATCACTTTTATATCCTGCATCTATATACCTGATTGTCTGATTATTGATTACATTGATCAATTGGGTAAAACCTAAATGATCAATATCAGAATCAGCATTGGATGATCCTCCGAACTGGGAAGTCACTCTAAGTCCCTGTATCACAGGAAATTTAAGTTTATAAGAACCTGCATTTAAATTGTTGAAAGTATAATTTCCGCTGTTGTCTGAAGTTGAGATATCTACCAAAAAATCCAATTGGTTGAACAAAAGTATGGTGATACCCGGAATTCCTGTTTCACCCGGATCCTGAATACCATTCTTGTTTTTATCCATCCAAACCCTTCCTTCAAGCGAACCACCTTGTGGAATCATTCCCGGATAATTATTGAATGGCAGGGTGAAAACTCCGCAATATGCACTTATGGTGCATACCAAACCAAATATTGTTAAAAAAAACAATCGGCTCATAAAGGTTATTTTTGATGATACAACAAAAAATGCTAAGCAAAATTATACTATAAATACCTAAGTAGTTACGAATACCTATGGTAAAAAAAGCATTTAATTTTTAAATATAATAAAATTTTATATTTTGATAATCAACACATTATGACATTTTTTAATATTTAGAAAGTATTATAATCATCATATTTCAGGTATATCGGAAATTGAGAATTTAGTGTAAGCATCAAAGCACTATCCATTAGCTATTTTGCCAAAATAAAAAATAAATTACCAGGACACCTGTGCATTTCTTTACAAAAAAAACTTTGGGAATTGGAAATAAAAAAATAGCTGAGAAATTGTAGCTGAATGGTATTCAGATTTGAGTCTGCTCACTAAAGTATTCATCGCCCCGAATACACATAGAAGCATAACCCTTTTTTCATCAGTAGGCGAATGTTGTACTTTGACAAATCTCCAAATAAACATCTATGTGTACCTATGTTCCTATGTTCCTATGTGTTGAAAAAACCTTTTCACCACATAGATACATAGAAACCCTTTAGATTAGCAGCCTTAAACCTTTTAGTATGCAATTTAGTATGTCATAAATGTGAGTCTGCTCCCAAAAGTCCAATTTGATGGTTTTCCATCGATCCCCTGTAGTCTTTTACTGATCGATGACGTCAGTAGGTCGGGGCAATAAAAAAATTAAAATCAACAAACCGGACTTTTGGGAGCAGACTCAAACTTGTATGGCAGCATGCTAAAATTCTGTTTTGTGCTATAAGTGCTGAAAGTTCAATGCACCAAAAAGCTAATACAATTGAATCGCAGATATCTTTAAACGATTCTAAGTAGCCCTGACAAAATCACCATAACAACAATTATAACCTGAAACAAAAAATGTCATGAAAATTCTTTAGTGTTCCCACTTTTAAAACTCGTATCTCAGTTCATTGATCAGTAATCCTTTAAGTTTTTCTGCTGCCTGCATGGTCAGATCAAAGTCTGTTGGAAAAGGCAGCGGTGTAGTTCTGAGATTTTTCTTTGTTTTTTCAGAAAGCGCTCTTTTATCGCCGGAAAATCTGGAGGCAAAACTTTCAAAAACAGTTTCAACAAAAACAGGTTTTGATCTGACGATTTTCCCGGTTCTGGATTCTTTATATTCCACTCTACCGGCTAATTCTGCTTTTTTCAATCTGAAAAGTTCATGGACATCGGCTCTGACAGTCACGAATTTATCTGTTTTAATATCATTTCCGAGGCTGTCTTTCATTACATTGCCTTTGTTATCCAAAACATAATTGAAACCATCCTTGATCTCGGCTTCGTCTATGTACATCACTTCCTTTTCCTGTTCAGGTGATACATATAGCCTGTCGATCACGATCGCAGCAACGTAATCAAACTTCACATTTGCCTGAGGTTCCGTATAATACCTTGTCCATTCATTTTCAAGTGAGCGGATATCAATCCTTTTCAATTCATTTTCGAATTCAACCGGAATGATGACATTCGCTTTATTTTGGACTTCCACTAGAACATTGTTCATCCCGAGCATCAATGCCCTGTCTTTCAATACATCTTTATCCTTAAAATGAAGGAAATATCTGTCAATGTTGTTCAATTCTTCGTAAGCTCTTTTTGCCGCTACCTTATCCCCGTTTTCAGCTCTGTCCAACAATCTTTTTGCTTCAATGTAATGATAATCAGCTGCACCTTGTTCTGCTTCCTGGATCAATGGTTCCACTCTTACAAATTGAAAACCAGCCTGATGGCCGTCTTCACTCACCAATGGCAACAATGGCTCAACAAGTTCCTGACGCTTTTTGATCAGGAGCAACTGACTGTAGATCCTGTTCCAATTGTCCGGTTTGTTAGCCTCTTTGAGGAACTTAATCTGGTTCAGATCTTTGTCATTGGCTTTCGCAAAAGCCGTTTCCAGTGCTTTTACGTCTTCGGTCTTCTTGTTCTTTTTGCCCTGAAGACTTCTGACTGCAGAATTGATGGCTTCATCATATTGTCCTTTTTCCACCATTTTCTGAGTGGAAGTACAGGCATTCAAAATGAATGCTACAAATAATAAAAAAACATATTTCTTCATATCAAGACGATTTTTTGGTTGAATAATGAATTAAGTTGGTTCAAATAAAACTATGACAGTGGTCAATTGTTTTTTGTTACAATATTAAGATTTAATTAACTTTAAATCAAATGCTTATTGAATACGAATATAATAATAATTTGATAATCCTTTAAATACTTTACAAAATTTTAGTTTACATCTCCACATAGTCAGGGCTTTATGACTTTCTAACTAATAAAATCATTGAAGGATAATTTCAATAGCTCTATTCACCATTGCCCTGTACCACTATTACGTACTCTCCTTTAACCTTCGACGCTTCAGCGCTTAATCTATTAACATGTCCTTCGAGGGTATTCGTGGCAAATGATTCGTATATCTTACTGATTTCTTTAGCAATACAAGCAAGCTTTTGTGAACCCAAATGATCAGAAAGATCTTTTACCGTTCGTAATAATTTATAAGGTGATTCATACAGAACGATGGTATAAGGATAAGTTTTGAGAAATTCAAGCCGCGTATTTCTACCTTTTTTTACCGGTAAAAATCCTTCAAAATGAAATTTATCCGTCGGCAATCCGGATGCAGCCAAGGCCGGTATCAAAGCTGTCGGTCCTGGCAACGGCACCACCTGAATTTCTTCCTGAACACAGGCACGAACAAGTAAAAATCCCGGATCCGAAATTCCGGGGCTTCCTGCATCCGTTACCATGGCTATTTTTTTCCCTTTTTTGAGCGAGTCAATTACTTTTTCAAGTTTTTGGTGCTCGTTATGTGCATGAAAAGAATGGTATGGTGTCTCAATGCCAAAGTGTTTGAACAAATGCACACTCACCCTCGTATCTTCAGCCAAGATCAGATCAACATCCTTCAATGTCTGAACTGCCCTGAATGTCATGTCCTGTAAATTTCCTATAGGTGTCGGAACCAAATAAAGCATTGCGTGTTAAATTTATCATAATGAGGGAAAGGATTTTGCCATTTTCCCGTTTTTTTATTACTTTGGCTTAAAGATATAAATTTAAATAACAATACAAGGTGCCCAACCGTTTAATTTGGGATGACGTCAATAAAAAAAACATCTCATGAGAATAAGTATCCTTATTTTGTCAATTGCTCTCAGTTTCTTATTATTAAAGGTAAATGCACAAAACCATCACTGTGAAACAGCGTATTACATTGACAACGCAGATGATTATTGTTCTCCCGTCGGTCTGTTCACCAATGCAGGCAGTCCGGTTTCTGATCAGGACAGACCATTTTGCTGGCCGGACATGAATCATGATGTATGGTTTGCTTTTGCTCCTACCAAACCTGGTGTATTCATTCAACTTACAGGACAAAACGGTTCAAATGCAGGAACAATGCTACAACCCCAAATCGCAGTATATGATAAGTCTTGTGACCAGATAGGCATTGACGACCATATCGCGTGTAATTCAGATCTTTATAATTATAACCTCATCGAAATCACCCTTACAGACCTCATCATCGGTAAAATATATTATATACGTGTGGATGGCCGAGGAGGTAATACAGGTACTTTCAGATTGTGTCTAAGCACTTTTAACCCAACCAAAGTACCTGAATCGGACTGCCCCAAGGGTGTTGTACTATGTGATAAATCTCCTTTTGTAGTTCAAAACCTGACCTCAATCGGCGACTTGAAAAATGAGGTGGATGGAACATGTGTACAGGAAGAATTCGCATCAGTTTGGTACAGGTGGACTTGTAAAGATCCCGGCTCTCTGACATTCACAGTTTCGCCGACCAACGAAGGAGATGACCTTGACTTTGTAGTTTTCAGGTTACCTGGCGGAATCAATGATTGTAAGGATAAACAATGGGTCAGGTGCATGGCTGCCGGAGAAACCATAGGTCAATCGCCCCAGTATAACGCGCCCTGTAAAGGTCCCACAGGTTTGAGTTTAACTGCAACGGATGTAGTCGAATTTCCAGGATGTGGCGGAGGAAACAATAATTATATCGCTGCATTGAACATGCAGGCAGGAGAATCTTATGCTTTAATGGTCAATAATTACAGCAAATCAGGAGCAGGATTTGAAATTGAATTTGGAGGAACCGGCACGTTTGAAGGACCAGAGACGGATTTTATTTCCGAAGCCGTCGATGCTTTTGAATGTGATAAAACCATCATTTTTACAGATAATTCGACCTCATCAACAGACCCGATCGTGAATTATCTGTGGAATTTTGGTGTGGGCTCTACACCTTTGTCATCCAATTCTTTTTTACCCATTCCCGTAATATATGAATCTTTCGGCTGGAAAACAGTCGCGCTGACTGTCGAAAGTTCAAGAGGATGTCTGGTTACTGAGATCAAGGACATTTATATCAACCCTTGCTGTCAGGATACCTCAACCTTATGGGTGCAAGCAGGCTCAACTGACCTCAATTGTTTTGGCATACCTGACGGGACCATCAGCGCAACCGGATTCAGCGGAGCTCCGGCTTATGCATACAGCCTGGACAGTATTCAATTCAGGCCAATACCCTATTTTTCCGGCTTATGGCCTGGAGAATATACCGTTTATATTCAGGATATCAAGGGTTGTTCCAACAAAGATTTTGTCAGCATTGATCAACCACCTCCGATTTTTGCATATGCGCCTCCTGACACCATCATCACTCTGGGATATACCATCCAGCTTCAGGGCTCATACATTTCCAATAATCCGGTTCAGTTTTTATGGTCTACACAAAACGGGAGATTTGTCACTGAAAGCAATGCACAGCAAGTTGTCGTACAACCGATTAAAGACGGTTATTATTATTTTACCATAACAGAAGATATCGGCTGCACGCATACTGATTCAGTTTACATCAGAGTGATAAAAGAAAGACCTGTTTATGCTCCTAATGTTTTTACTCCAAACAATGACGGAATAAACGATAGATTTTCTCTCAAAGGAGGACCTGCAGCTGAATTGATAGATGAATTGAAAATATTCGACAGGTGGGGCGAATTGATGTGGGAAGGAAATGACCTGGAATTCAATGACAACAGACAAGGCTGGGACGGAAAATTCAAAGAGGCCTGGGTAAATCCCGGTGTATATGTCTGGACTGCAAAAGTGCGTTTTATTGACGGAGAAATCATTCCTTATTCAGGGGACATCACTGTTTTGAGGTGATGAAAGCAGGATTCTGTAATAGTATTTGAAAACTGTTATAAGTAAGATGCGCTGGAAATAAAAAACTCAGCGCATTTTTTTTACCGATTATTTATTGTCGTTGGTCGAATCATTTGAGATAAAATGAATTTTTTATCGTACATTGCAGTTCATTGATAAAGCAGTTTTTATGTTATCTATAAACAATTGGTGGCACAACCTGGAAGGATTGGAACAGGTTTATTGGGCAATAGCCATCATTTTTACAATTTTGTTTCTGATACAGTTTGTTCTGAGTATCATCGGTCTTGGAGTGGACTCTGATCTTGATGTAAGTGGACATTTAGATACAGATTTGCACGGAGATATACATCCTGATTACTCAGTAGATCCCTCTTTCACCTTGTTTTCAGTCAGATCTGTCATTGCTTTTTTTACTTTTTTTGGCTGGGTTGGAGTGATCGCATTGTCCAATGGATTGGGCACTGTATTGGCATTAGTTTTAGCTACCACTTCAGGATTGATCGCAATGGTTTTTGTGGCCGTGATATTGTATCAATTGATCAAATTATCTGAAGAAGGAACGGTAAGAATAGATGAAGCACTTGGAAAATATGCTGAAGTATACATCCCGATACCTGAGAAACGAAACGGAAAAGGCAAAGTGATCGTAGAGTTTGAACACAGAAATATGGAACTGGATGCCATAACTGATGGTCATTTGCTGTCAACCGGAACCATAGTTTATATTTTTAAAGTATACGATGACAATGTTTTGCTAGTGGGAGAAGTAAAGGAAAAAACTGAATAATCAACTTAAAAACAAAAAATACGAATCATGACTGAAACATTTTTATTTACGCTTGTGGGCTTGATCATTTTATTGGTTGCTTTGCTGTTTTTCTTTGTTTCGAGGTACAGGAGGTGCCCTTCAGACAAAATCCTGGTAATTTATGGAAAAACAGGAAGCGGTTCCGCTAAATGTCTGGCAGGTGGAGCTGCCTTTGTATGGCCGGTCATCCAGGATTATCAATACCTTGACCTGACCCCGATTTCAATCGACGTAGACTTGAGAGGCGCTTTAAGTAAGCAAAACATTCGTGTCAACGTGCCTTCCAGGTTTACCGTTGCAGTATCCAATGAACCCGGGGTGATGAACAATGCTGCAGAAAGGTTGCTTGGAAAAACTTCCAATGATATCAGAGAGATCACAAAAGATATCATTTTTGGGCAGTTGCGTTTGGTCGTTGCCATGATGGACATCGAAGAGATCAATGCAGATAGAGACAAGTTTTTGTCCAATGTATCAAGCAACGTGGGCGCAGAGTTAAAAAAGATCGGATTGACACTGATCAACGTGAACGTGACAGATATCCAGGATGAATCAGGTTATATCGAGGCTTTGGGCAAGGAAGCAGCCGCCAAAGCAATCAATGATGCAAAAACAAGTGTTGCTGAAAAGAACAGAGATGGTTCGATAGGACAAGCCAAAGCCTTACAGGATGAGAGAATACAGGTTGCAGAAGCCGATGCAAGGGCAAAAGTCGGTGAATCCAATGCACTTGCCAACGCAGTTGATGGTGAGAACCAGGCAAAAATTAAAATGGCCGATTCAAATGCGATCAGAAGACAACAGGAAGCTGAAGCATTGAGAAAAGCGATAGCCTCCGAAAAAATACAGGCAGCCAATGCCCTTCAGGAAGCTTATGAAGCAGAAAAATTAGCCGAATTGTCAAGGGCAGCCAGAGAAAAAGCAACCCAGGAAGCTGACATCATCATTCAGGCTGAAATTGCTAAAAGGCGGATTGAAATAGACGCTGAAGCAGAAGCAGAAAAACGTCGTAAGGAAGCCAGAGGTGAAGCAGACGCTTTGTTGTTAATGAAAATGGCTGAAGCTAAGGGTTTGTATGAAATTCTTGAAAAACAAGCACAGGGTTTTGACCAGGTTGTTAAAGCTACCGGCGGCAACTCCCGAGATGCTATTTTAATGCTTATTGCGGATAAATTGCCTGAACTTGTTAAAACTCAGGTCGAAGCGATCAAAAATATTAAAATTGACAAGGTGACTGTTTGGGAAAACGGAATGGGTGACGAAAGCGGCACCAGCACATCCAAATTTGTTTCCGGCATGTATAAATCAGTACCACCTTTAAAAGACCTTTTCAATATGGCAGGTATGGAATTGCCCTCTTATCTTGGAAAGGAACATAAACCTGATACTACATCTGATCCCAAGGAGGAGGAAAAGAAGCAATAATTAGTGGCAGAGTTTTTTCGTATGAGCAGGTAACAGGATCAGTTACCTGCTTTTTTTTATATCTATAATAATGTATTTTTATATTCATGATTTGTTAAGTTTAATTTGACGCATCTGTTCTATTGCCGCCCCATTTATGGTGGATGCAATTGAATTATTAAATCATACTTTAGCCAATTGCCAGGCTGTTTTTGGCTAAAGTCTTTGCAATATCTCAAATATATCAGGCATATAAAGCAGATTGCCATTCATTGCTAAGACTGCACTCAATTTAATCGTCCAGATATTCTTTAACAAAGCCTTAAAGACATGGTTTTTTCAGTCATTATAACAGAAAATCAAATTTCAATTGAACAGGTATTATCGATTCATATATAAAGAATTTTTATATTAAAAAAAATCATCCTTACTTTACACTTTTAATTGGTAAATCGAAAACAGGAAAATCCTGTCAGAAAGATAAAAATGGTGAGAAAGAAAATAGATTACCTGGCTTCATTAAATGAAGTGCAAAGGGCTGCAGTCGAGTCAATGGAAGGAGCTGTGATGGTCATTGCCGGCCCGGGATCCGGCAAAACGAGGGTATTGACCTATAGAATAGCCTATCTCATCGAAAACGGAATCGAACCCTGGAGAATTCTTGCTTTGACATTCACCAATAAGGCGGCCAGTGAGATGAAAGAAAGGATTGAACAGGTCGTCGGTCCGGGTGCAAGAAAAGTCTGGATGGGTACTTTTCACTCGATTTTTGCCCGGATTTTGAGGGTCGAAGGACACAGACTTGGCTATCCGAATGATTTTACCATATATGATACAGATGATTCAAAAAATCTGATCAAGGATATCATAAATTCCATGCAACTCGACCCCAAGGTCTATAAACCAGGAGTGGTATTATCGCGCATATCGATGGCTAAAAGCAATCTGATCACACCAAAAAGATATGCCAATAACGATGACCTGATGGTTTATGACAGGATGAACAGGGTTCCGATGATTTTTCAGATCTACGAAAAATATACAGAAAGATGTCTGCGAGCCGGCGCAATGGATTTTGACGATCTGTTGCTGCAGATGTTCCGTCTGCTTTACCAGAATCCAGATAATGTCAGGGAAAAGTATAACCTGGCATTTTCCCATATCCTTGTGGATGAGTTTCAGGACACCAATTCACTACAATATGAGATCATCAAGCTGTTTTTGGATCCAAACAGGGAAAACCCGAATATCTGCATCGTCGGGGATGATGCCCAAAGCATTTATTCTTTCCGGGGAGCTACGATTGATAATATCCTGAATTTTGAAAAAGATTTTCCTCAGTTGCAGGTATTCAAACTGGAGCAAAACTACCGTTCCACCAAGCACATCATTGGCGCAGCCAATAAAGTGATCACCAATAACGACCGGCAGATCCAGAAAAAAATATGGACAGAAGAGCTTGAAGGACACAAGATCAAGCTGATTAAAACGGTGACCGACACCGAAGAAGGTAAGCGTATCGCAGATCTGATCGTAGAATACAAGAACCGTTTTCATGTAAAGAACAGCGACATGGCCATCCTTTACCGGACCAACGCTCAGTCTAGGATTTTTGAAGAACACCTGAGACGTTTGAATTTGCCCTATAAAATATATGGCGGGTTGTCTTTTTACCAACGGAAAGAAGTCAAGGATGTCGTTGCTTACATGAGGCTGACGATCAATCCTCTGGATGATGAAGCCTTCAAGCGTGTGATCAATTTCCCTAAAAGAGGGCTGGGAGGGGTTGCATTGAACAGTATATTTATGAAAGCTGAACAAGCAAACATAAGTTTATACCATGCCTGTTTTGAAACTGAATTGTCTCCCAAAGCAAAAAATGCTGTCAATGAATTTATCAGACTGATAGAAAGTTTCATGCAAAAAAATCAGGAATCCAACGCTTATGAAACAGCCAGCTACATCGTTAAAAAAACCGGTATCATGGAGGTTTTCAAAGCGGAAAACACTTTGGAAGCTTTTGGCAGGATGGAGAATATCAATTCCTTGCTGGATGGTGTGCAGGAATTTGTGGAAAACGATGAATTCACCGAAGGAGAACCTGTTGAGAGAAACCTTTCCGGTTATCTGCAAAATATTGCATTACTGACAGATTTTGATCAAAAAGAAGAAGAAACTGATTTCGTAACACTGATGTCAGTTCATTCGGCGAAAGGTCTTGAATTTGATTGCATTTTTGTTGTTGGTCTGGAAGAAAACCTTTTTCCATCCTACATGTCATTGAGCATACCTGAACAAATCGATGAAGAGAGGCGGCTTTTCTATGTGGCGATCACGAGAGCTAAACGCTTTTTGGTCCTTAGTTATGCCAACTCACGGTATCAGTATGGTGAGATCAGGATGAATGATCCGAGCAGATTTATTGAAGAAATTCCGATTGAACATCTGGAAGACAACTCTCCGATCAAGCAAAAACTCATTTTGGATAAACCGAAAATCCTTGGTGGCATCAAACCTTTGGATAAGAAACCGGTAAATGATTATTCCAAAGAAGCGCAGAATTTTATTCCGGACCATCCAGATAAAATTGAGGAAAATATGCGTATTCTCCATTTAAAATTTGGCCCTGGCACGATCACCGGCATTGAAGGATATAAGGAAAACCGGATTGCACGAATCGATTTTGACAATCTGGAAGGCCCGGAGAAGAGAATTGTCCTCAAATATGCCAAACTCAAGATCCTCCAATAGAAATAAAAAACTATTTGATTATGAATAGTTTAATAATCTGAATACAACTTTTTCCGGACGTTAATTCAACAGGGAAAACAATATTTTTTAGAAAAAACAGCGATTTCCATAATCCTAATTTGTTTTATTGTTTGGGAATGCTATATTTGCAGTCGCTTTTAAAGAAAGGCTTTTTGATTCACTTTGTAGAATCACACTTTGGTGAGGTGGGTGAGTGGCTGAAACCAGCAGTTTGCTAAACTGCCGTACGGGTAACTGTACCGCGGGTTCGAATCCCGCCCTCACCGCTAAAAGGGGTGTGAGTTTGGGTGTGAGTGTGAGTGTGGGTGTGAGAGAGTGAGAGAGGAAGAGGGTGAGAGAGCGTGAGAGAGCGTGAGTGTGAGATTGGAAGGGTGAGATTGGAAGGGTGAGATTGGAAGGGTGAGATTGGGAGTGTGAGAGAGTGATTGGGAGTGTGAGAGGGTTTAATGGAGTTTGAAAGGGCGTTTTAGAGAATATAAATAGCTGTTAATGTTTGATTTTGAGAAATTGGATGTTTATGAAAAGATCAGGGGATTGAACAGAGATTTGCTACCCTGGATTTTCAGGAACCAAAATCAGCATGCTTATCTCTGTGACCAACTCAAAAGATCCAGTTTGTCGAGTATGCTCAACCTGGCAGAAGGAACGGGTAGAATGAGCGCTCAGGATAAAAAACAGTTTTACATCAGGGCAAGAGCCTCTGTTTTTGAAAGTGTGGCTATACTACAAATCTTTCTTGACCTCAAGATCATCAGTGAAAAGGAATACACTGGTTTTTATGAACAGTATGAATCCATCTCCAAAATGATCCTCGGCATGATCAGAAATTTACATTCAGACAATCCATGATCATCTTTATTTTAAGGTAATTGTACGAAGTGTTTTTAACTGTATAAATCGGGTAAAAAAATTATTTTCACACAAAATACAAACTAAACACACAAAACACAAAACACAAAACACACAAAACACACAAAACACACACAAAATACACACCCACACTCACACTCAAACCCACACCCATTCTCGGGGTATAGCGCAGTCCGGTTAGCGCACCTGCTTTGGGAGCAGGGGGTCGTAGGTTCGAATCCTACTACCCCGACAACAAAAAGGCTGAAATCAACCGATTTCGGCCTTTTTTTATAAAACTGAATTGTGATCAACTAATATTAGAGGTGATCATGTTCCCAGTTCGAATTTCACAGGTAAAGTATATTTCACCCTAACTACTTTTCCCTCATGTATTGCCGGCGTCCACTTATCCTTCATATCATTCATCATTAAAACTACCTTTTTAGCCTCCAGACTTAAAGCTGGATCAGGATCTTGTACTACTTCTATACTTGTTATTCTACCATCTTTCTCTACAATAAAGCTCATAATTACAATTCCCTGGACACCATTTTCTCGCGCTTCCGGTGGATATCTCAAATTGCGATATACAAACTCAAGCATTTTCATCTTTGCACACTCTTCTATTTCTGTATTGGTGCCATCCATGTCCTCACAGCCAGGAAAACGCGGCATTTGATCAACCTTTTTATAAACCGTTGATTCATAAGTATATCCCACTATTTTTATAGCGTTTGGGTCGTTATCAAATTGAGAATTTGCTCCAAAATTCGTGATGACTTTTTCCCCCTCGAGGCTAAAAATAACCGGTATGGTTAATTTGACTTTTACATTTTGCCCGTCCTTCATTGCGGGAATCCATTTTTCATTCATCTCATTCATTGACAAAACCATATTCGCCGCTGCCTGACCTAAATTTTCTCCTGGATCCCTGATAACCTCCACTTCTGAGATAGAACCATCGGTTTCCACCGCAAATTGCACCACGGCTATTCCCTGAGCATTCACCATTCTTGCTTCTTTTGGGTATCTTAACCGGAGCATTAAAAAACTCACCATCTTTCCAAAGGCGCAGCATTCCTTATCATAAATTGTTCCGGATATGTCTTCACAACCCGGGAAACGCGGCATTTGATCCACTTTAGTTTCTCCGTCCAATAATTGAAAAAAAGGTGGCGGGGGTGGCGGCGGTGGTATCAATTTTCCATACCTCATTTCATAATCCTGCAGTTCTTCCTGTTGTTTTAAATTGAACTTCTCAATTTCTCCACTTTTATTGAATACAGTCGCTACTCCATTATCAATTTCGATTCGCAGTACACTTGTGTCTTTGGTTGATCCATTCAGTGTCATTTTACCATTTTTTGGCAATGTATCATTGGCAATACCATATTCAAACAAATTTAACTTTGGCAAATTTTGTTTAGAAATAGCAGTTGAAAAAACGAATAGCAAACCGACCAGAACCGGACCTGCCAAACTGAATTTCCATAAGTTTTTCCTGAGTTTTGAGTGATTTGTTATCATTTTAATACGATTTTTAATCTCTGACTGAAAAAAATGATGCGTAAGGGGCATGCTAACATTGCTTGAAGCCCCAACAATAAGCAATTCTTTATAAGAATCCGGAGAATACTTTTGGCAGACAAAAGCATCAGCGATATATTCATGAGCAATTTTAAGTGCCCTTTTATATAAAACAAAGATGGGGTTAAACCAAAAGAAAATATGGAACAATTCTACAAAAATGATATCCAGACTATGATTTTGGGAAACATGCACCTTCTCATGTTCAATCACCAGGTCGAAATGCTCGCGGAATGGTAATTTCTTACTTAGATAAATGGTATTCCAAAATGAAAAAGGAAGGTGAGAAAACTCAGTGAATGCAATGGAATAGCCATCTTTTCGTTCAATAGTACTACCCTTCCTAACCATCAATATCCGGCGAAACCCGATAATCAATTTTGTTAAAGAGATTGCGATTCCCATAAAATAAATCCAGGGAAATATCTCAGCATACGAAAATTGTTCATTTAATTGAACAGCTTCAGTCGGAGTGGCAAATACTACCATCTCTTCTGAAACATACTGCCAATGCACCACCGGAACTTCTTTATATGTCAATACCAACAAAGGTGATAAAACCGGAATTAAGGCAGATAGGAATAATGACAGAAGCAAAAAAGCCCTGTTATACCTGAAAAAAGTCTCATTTCTAAGGAAAAAATGATAAATTCCATAAAAACAAAACAAACAAACCGAAGATTGAATGAAGTAAGTGATCATGATTTATTATTTTTTTGGTGATATTTCCTTTTTAATTTCTTCCAATTCAGAAATTGTAAGATCTTCTTCCTTAACCAAAAACGATACCAACTCGTTGAAAGATCCTCCAAAATAACCGGAAACCAGTTTTCTGATTGAAAATCTGGAGTACTCTTTTTTGTCAATAATGGGAAAGTATTCATGTGTCCGCCCGTAAGCTTTATGATCCAGGAAACCTTTCCTTTCCAATATCCTGACAATGGTGGAAACCGATGAATGTGCTGGTTTAGGTTCCGGCATGTCTTGAATCAAATCACTTACCAAAGCACGACCTTTTTCCCAAAACATCTGCATAATCTGCTCTTCAGCCCTAGTTAATTTTTCCATTTTTTCTCACAATTTCCTTTTAAAATATATTGATAAATAATTTCCAAACTCGTTATTAACAAAAACCCGTAAAATAAATGTGGTCTCAACGCAAACTAAATAAGTCTTAAAATAATTAATAAACCAAATGTATAACGTATTTTTTAGTTATGCAACTTTTTAAATAGTTATTTTTTGTAAATTTTAGTTGAACGAAAGTTTTTGTTCCAAAAAGCCTATAAATTCAATATAATAGTCAAGTAAATATTAACCTTCATTATCAGACAATCAATTCTCAGGATGAAAACATAGACTTGAATGCTTATATGACCACAAAAATTACAACCAGGCTTTCATATAAAAACCGTAGGTGATCAAAACAAAAAGGAATATCTGGAAATACACATTCTCAAGAAAAAATTCATAAATCCTTACAAAAAAAGCTAGATACTTAAGATAATTCCTTTTAATGGACATGCCTCATTTAGTTCTTGAGATATACTATAATGCTTCATTTTACCAAACGAAAATATCCTTTTAAAATAACGACAAATTCAAGCATTAAAAAAGTATAAAAGTATGCCTCAAAACCAAATAATTGCATTAATTATGACACAAACAATAATAAAACAAACTTAATTTGCGCTTTCAAAGCAAGTGTATTTTGGATTCCAACATTTAGTTTAAAATCTGGCAAGTTTACAATTATTCGAAAATCAACTTTAATTAGTTTGATTTCTTACCAATTCAAAAGGAAATAAAATACTTAATAAATGTTGTTAATTATTTGTTATTCATAACTTAAAATATCTTACAAAATTATTATTTAATCATGACCAAAATTATCCCTAAAATATCCAATCTCAGCTTCGATCTGAGATACATTTCTGATATGGCAATGAAAACACCCGATTGTCTACGATCAGATCTGGGCGAATTGAATTATCCGGTTCCTGAAGTGATCAGACAAAAGCTGAAAGAACTGGCAGATCAACAGATTTTTTCATATGCACCGACTTTCGGAGATCCTGATTTGTTGCGGGCGATCAGACAATTTGAAGAAGAAAAAATAAAGCATTTCGGATCTCCCGCCATTCTGGTTACCTCAGGTGGTCAGGCAGCTTTATTCGCAGCACTCAATTCTTTGTTGATGCCTGGTGATGCGATTTTGACCGATGCCATTTACTATCCACCCTATGCGAATCTTGCACGCATTGCAGAAGCGGAACTGATCAATACATCGCTTGAAACACTTGACAACGCCCGATTGTCCGAAAATATAAAAGTACTCTTGCTGAACGCTCCAAATAATCCGACCGGTAAGGTATATGATCAAACAACCCTGGTTCAGCTGGCCAGGTTAGCACGGGAAAAAGATTGGATCATTATAGAAGATGCGGTTTATAGTGAGATCTATTTTGGTGAAAAACCAGTTTCTATCACTGCTTATTGTCCGGAAAGAACGTTGGTGATCAACTCGGCATCGAAGAATTTTTGCATGCCAGGCATGAGGATCGGTTGGATCACAGGGGATGAATCCCTGATTTCAGCTATTGCAAAGTTGCACCGGAATATGAATTCGTGTCCCAACACCTTGTTTCAGAAAGTACTGGCTGGATTTATGCCCGAGTCAACTGAATATTTTTCAGGTTTGAGAATTGAAATGCAAAAAAGAAGAGATGCCGTGATGCAACTGATGGATGAACTGCACTGGTATTATCAAAAACCGGCTGGTGGTATTTACCTCATGTGCCGGGTTCCGGGATTAACTGACACCCTGGGTTATGCTGAAAAGCTGATCAAAGACCATGGTATTTCTTTGATGCCCGGCTTGTTTTTTGGCAAAAGTGAGGACCAGTTAAGGATTTGTTTTGGTGCTTTGACTATGGAGGAAATAGCGCAATTTGGCAAAAGGTTAAAATACAGCCTGGTATAATTTTAGCCGGCAAATTAAACAAAACTATATAATGCGAATCAAGGGTTGAAAAAAAGCTCCGAAAATCCTTTATTTGGCCTCAATCCTAAAGGAAGATAAAGGATTTTCTCGCTTTCATCCTTTAGGATCGAGGCAAAAAAGTGAGAAAATCCTGCTTATCTGCAGAATTAACTTTAACCCTTGATTCGCATATATAGTAGATCTATAGTGTCCGATAAAAATTACAAGATTTCTCGCTGCGCTCGAAATGACAATGCATTCAGGGGATTTAGGAGAGAAAGGGGTAGTCGGCGGCAATGCCGCCGACTACCCCTTTCTCAAAGAACTAACTGTCTGTCATTCCTGACGCTACGGTCAGGACAGGTCCGAACGAAGTGAGGAATCTCGAACTCATAATTCTAAACTTTAAAATTTTTGTCGGACACTACTGATAGTAAATATCTGTTCTGGTGGATGTGCCTAAAAAAAAAGAACACGGCCATCCTGGAACCTTCAGGCCGCGTCTCAAAAATGATTAATTATATTCAAACAATTTCATTAACCTGAACTACAGACTAGCTGAAATGCCCAGGCTAAAATTTCTTTTGGGTAAAAGTCTGGACCAGATGTATTCTCCTTCATCACCTGAACCGCCATCATAAGTAAAAACTTTGTCCTGGTTCAAAATATTTCCGGCAGAAACGCTGATCTTGTACATGGATTTTGGTCCGAATTTATAACTTGCCTTGGCATCTAATGCATGAAATGCATTTTCATAAACATCCGGATTCACACCTATCCCGACAATGGTCAATCGTGGCCCCTGAACATTATATGCCACACTGAATTCCAGTTTATTGTCTTCATTACGATAACCAAGATTTGCATTCACGAGATATGGGGATTGTCCTACCATCGTTCTCGTATCTGTATCATATAAATCCACATTAGATGAACGTTGGATTTCAGAAATCACATACGAAGCATTGACACCAAGGAAAAAATCTGACATAAAACCGCCGAGGAATTGTAGATTCTTATTTACCTCAAATTCAAGTCCGTATGAAACTGCCTTGTCAGCGTTTCTAGGTGTGAAATTATCAGGAGACAAAGCATCATACGACTCTAACTCGATAGGATCTTTAAAATATTTATAGAACAAACTCACAGATATGAGTTGACCACCGCTTGCAAATCGTTCCCAACGTAAATCTATATTATCGATCCGACTACTTACCAGTTCAGTATTTCCGATAAATGTCCTTCCGGAAACAGGGTCCTGAATTTGTGCCAGAGATTTTTCCTTAAAAGATGGTCTTGCAAGTGTACGATTATAACTCACCCGGAAATTCATGTTTTCATGCAACGAATAGATCAAATTGGTAGAAGGTAAAATATCCAGATCTTCCAGGATTTTCTCATCTTTAAAAACTATGGTTCCCAGATTATTCTGACCTGTATAGAATATATCAGTTTTCTCAGCTCTTACTCCCAGAATAGCTTTAAACTGAGCAGTCACAGGCAATTCTGTCATCGCATAAGCAGCCAGCGTATTTTGCCTTGAATTGAACGTATTACTTGGCTCAAAATTTCCTTTCAGATAGGATCCTGTACGATTGCCATCCGGCTTCCAAAGATTTTCCTCCTTCAAAATATTATCCGGATCGCCATTCAAATTCATTTGATCCTGATTATTCAACCGGATCACATAGCTTAAAATCTCATAATCTCTTTCTTTTCTAAGGTCATTATAACCGAATTTAATTCTGGCTTTTTCACCTGACCATTGAGTAAAGTTATATGTTAAATCAACTTTAGAATTCAACATTTGCTCAGTCAGATAACGATAGGCTCTGGTAACATCAGCCCCGACAGATGGTTTGATCACATATTCATCTCCATCTGTCAATTCAAATCCTGTTTGCCTGATATCAGGTTCATTTACTGTGGCCAAAGTCGGCGCAACTTTCCACTCAATGTTAAATTTTCCATCACTCAACAGATGTTCTCCATGGAAATTCAAGCTATTCATGGTACGTTCAGTAAAATGTAGAACGTTGCGTATGATCAAGGAAGGATTATCCTGTAAATCCTGTACATTCAAAACAGAAGCTTTGTCTTCTCCGTTATTTAATCTTAAATATTTAATACCCAGTTTGTGGTTTTTGGTTTTGACAGCAGCACCTGCCATCGCACTGAGCATGATATTCTGACTGCTCAGTTTTCCGGTTGTGATTTTATCCTGAGTAAACCTGAAATCATTCACTTCTTCGGATACAAAATCGCCGTACTCGACTTCATCGTAGTGCTTGAAATCGTTTTTATAATAAACCGAAGCCATATATCCCAGGGTCATTTTACCGATTTGGTTCTGGTTTCCTCCTGATATTGAAAAACTTGAATTGATCCCGCTCAGGCTTTGGATAGCTGCCATGTTTTTTGACATCTGAGATGTCAGATCGTACAGTAATTGCTTATTTGAAGACTCATCAGGTACGGTTACAGATTTGTGAAAAGGCAATGACCTGCTGCCATCATCCATTCCCAGCCAATCGGTTTTGCCGCCGGCATAACTCAGGTAATTGCTATTAAAATTCATATCCGGGTTATAACCAACCGAGGCAGAAACTGACAGGTTACGCGTATCCGGAAAATCCTTTGTAACCAGGTTGACGATACCACCGCTGAAATCGCCTGCCAGGTTGGCCATTGCTGATTTATAAACCAAAATATTATCGATGACATTGGTAGGGAAAATATCGATCTGAACTGTGTTTCTGTCCGGATCCAATCCGGGGATAGCCATATCATTCAGCATGGTCTTGGTATATCGGTCACCCAGACCGCGAACGAATACATTTTTCCCGTCTTCAACTGAAACTCCGGTTACTCTCTTAATGGCATCTCCTGCATTGCTGTCTCCCAGGCGTGAAAAAGTCTGTGAAGATATTCCGTCCATAACATTGATGGACTTTCTTTTAATTGTGCTTAATGCAGTTTCAGTATTGCGAACCTGTTGTCCGGTAACCACAACTTCCTGTAGTAAATTACCTTGTTCTTTCATCCGAATTTCACCCAGTACGATCGGTTGGGTCTCCAGCGCTTTGATCTCAGGTATTTTTACATCCGCATAGCCGATATAAGAAAATGTCAGCGTATAAGTTCCTCCCGGTATTTCCAGCGTAAAATTTCCATCCAGATCAGTGGTAGTTCCATTACCTGTTTCTTCTATCAGGATGTTGACAAAGGGTAAAAATTCCCCTGTTTGATCATCAATGACAGCGCCTCGAATGACAGCTGCCTGAGTCATGCCCGTGAAAACCAGCAAGGCGATGACGGTTAAAAATAAATTTTTCATGTTTGGTATAATTAATCATTAAAAAAAGAAAGATCCCGGAAGGAATTAACCAACCGGGATCATGGTATGTACTTGTTATTTGATCAATCCTTTGATGTCAGTCCAGCTCCATGATTTGAATGCTGTGACGTCTGCACCTTTGGTTGCTGCTGCAGGTTTGGTATTTCCGTTTGCTGCCCATGCATTCACCAGATTAGCCTGGTAATCTGTGGGCAAACAAGCTGAACTGCTGTACACTCGGTACATGTCAGTGGCTGCTACGAATTCACAACCTTTAACAACCAAATCACCTCCTATTGCATTTAAGTAAGCATCTTTTTTATCAGTACAATCTGTATTAAAGGAAGCGCTCACTTTTGCAAAAGTAGTATAGCCAACGAAAGCCACATTTTCAATTGTTCCCTGTGCTTTTGATTTCAGGTCAGCTGCGCTACCCTTTCCATCATTTGAACGGACAGTTCCTTTAATGAACTTGAATTTACCCGTAGTATAAGTTGAGCCTTCCGGTCCGTCAATTTCCATACCTTCATCTGTATCTCCACCATGTATGATATAGAAATTGGTAATGGTACCGCTGTAGTTCTGGTCAATATCCAATGCATCATCACCCTGATAAGCTACGATCACATGATCGATATTTACTGTACCGCCAAAACACTCAATACCGTCATCGAGATTGCTTACCACTTCGATATGATGTATGGTTGTTCCGCTACCGACGCCGCCCAAAGTCAAACCGTTGATCTCGTTACCTTCACCGATCAATGCGCCACCATGTCTGATAGAAACATAACAAAGTGTACCTGAATTATCAGTTGCGTTATCACCACCATAGATACCATAAGGTTCATCAGCAGGAATCCCTTCGATCTGACCTACTTTATCTCCATCACCTGTTGAAGTCGGAGCATTACCGAGGATCAGCAAGCCACCCCATTTTTCTCTATCCAATTCTGTCAGGTTGGTTCCGGCTTTTTCACCTAATTTAATATTGTCCAATACAGAAGTAAAGATGATCGGTTTGTCAGCTGTTCCACAAGCATTGATTTTCGCACCTCTGGCGATGATCAGTGCAGATGCCAGTGTTCCTGTACCAGTTCTTCCTTTGATGATAGCTCCCGGTTCGATGGTCAGGGTAGCACCATTGCTAACTACTACTTTACCAGCCAGTTCATAAATTCTGTCTGCTTTCCAGGTTACGTCTGCAGAAATAAGACCTGACACCACTTCATTATCTATCGTCGGATTCACTTCCACGCAAGTTCCATCTTCGCATGCATATCCTTCTGGACATGTTACTCCATAACATGGATCAGGATCACAAGAGGTTAAACCAAGTGCGGCAACCGCAATGATTCCAAAAGCAAATTTTTTAATTGATTTCATTCTGAATTTTTGTTTTTTGTTAAAGTTAAATTGTTCAATCCAGCTCTGTAAATGAGCATTTTTGTTATTCTTTGGTTTTGGGAGATATCGAAGAGATCTTAATCTATGGGTAATTTTTATCAATCTTTAAATTCGATCCGTTTCTTATTTGACTGCAAAAGTATGTGGGTGTCATAATTCCAGACAATAATCGGGGTAAAGTGATCGTAAAGAATGGAGCTGATAACTTTACAATAATTTAATACACATTTTACATGTAAGCATCTTTGATTTTATTAATCCGCACAGAATTTGTGACACAAGAATTAACATTTCCTGATCGGCCAATAAAAAATGCGGGCTTTTTCAGGATCAGCAAATGAACAATGCCTGGTAAGACTCAAAAAGTCAGGACAGCTTGAGATAGCTTATTCAGTTTGCTTATGATAAACCGATTATACTTTGCACATTATATGACCACGCCTTCAGGGCATACCTAACCTGCGAAAAAAGGCCATTATTAATCAGATGATATATTCAAAACATCTTTCGGCGATTTCTGTCGGGAACAAGCATGCTTTTCTGGCCTGGTCAATTTCACCTATAAAGTCTTTGCAAGAAAACGCCAAATACTGAGTTATGCTTGTTTTTTGAAACAGTCATTTACATTTAGTAAACTCCTTGTTTTCAAAAAATTCGCAAACCTTGTCCCCGACATTTTCTTATCAAAGACGAAAAAACCATTGGTGTTCCTGAAGACAATATATAATGCGAATCAAGGATTAAAGTTAATTCTGCAGATAAGCAGGATTTTCTCACTTTTTTGCCTCGATCCTAAAGGATGAAAGCGAGAAAATCCTTTATCTTCCTTTAGGATTGCGGCCAAATAAAGGATTTTCGGAGCTTTTTTTTCAACCCTTGATTCGCATATATAACTAAAGAATTCGATATTGAATCATAACGTGATCCGTTATACCTGTGTCCCGAGATGTGGCATAGTAGCGAGTCAGATTCATTATTTTCGGCAAATCCAAAGGATCAACACAGTTATCTCAACGGATCATTTGAACCCGGGCATGGGTATGCGAAATATTACGATTGGTATCGCAATTATCCGGTTGGAGGTATCATTTCCTGCTTTGTTTGCCGGTTTTCCCGACATGGAGATACCTATTCTGTCTTAGTGAGTCAGATTTCATAACCTGGAGGGAACGATTCTGACATTGCGTGTCGGTTTTCCTGAATTGCATGTGCCTATTCTGACATTGCGTGTCGGTTTTCCCGACATGTAGATAGCTATTCTGACTTTGCGTGTCGGTTTTCCCGATATGGAGGTGCCTTTTCAGACATTGCGTGTCGATTTTCCCGACATGGAGATAGCTATTCTGACTTTGCGTGTCGGTTTTCCCGACATGGAGATAGGTATTCTGACTTTGCGTGTCGGTTTTCCCGACGTGGCAATGGCTATTCTGACTTTGCAGGTGGTTATTCTGACTTTGGAGGTGGAAATATGGATTGGAAAGCTGTTTATCCTGATCCCTTTATTGACCGGAATCCCGGAACCTGGTTTCTTTCAGAACATACAGACTTAATGGCTTTGATGGCTTTTATTCGATGCGTCGTCAGAAGTATCTAATTTCACTCAACTATCAAATCTATGTGTACCAGGTGTTTTTAATGGTTCCACAGAGTCAATAAAGCTGGCACAGCTGTTTATTGCTTTCCTCAGAAAATCCAGGATGATTTGATCAATTTGATTTACCCGCATGAGTCGTCATTAACCCAAAATATTTTTGCGGAACCAAATTACATTCATCCGAAATCCACATGATCAAGTATGATTTAACCGATTTTGAAAAAAACCTTAAAATCTGTACTTTTGTCGCATGAATTCAACAATCATTTCCAACTGGATCGGAGCCATGAGGCTTCGCACACTGCCACTGGCGCTTGCCGGTATCACCATGGGCGCTTTTTTGGCGTGGTTTTACGGAGCGTTCAATTTACCGGTATTCATACTTGCTGTGATGACAGCTCTTTTTTTGCAGATCTTATCCAATCTTGCCAATGACCTCGGTGACAGCCTGCACGGCGCTGACTCAGCAGACCGGAAAGGGCCGTCCAGAGCTGTTCAATCAGGCAAAATAACCACCGCAGAAATGAAAACCGGGATCAGTATTTTTGCATTGTTGGCCATCTCTACAGGATCTGCTCTTTTGATCATTTCGCCGGTCTCCAATATCGCATTCTGGTCATTTCTCGGACTGGGTTTTTTGGCAGTACTGGCAGCGATCAAATACACCATGGGCAAAAAACCTTATGGTTATCAGGGGTTTGGCGATATAGCTGTTTTCGTATTTTTTGGTGTCGTAGCGGTATCAGGAAGTTTTTATTTGCAAACCGGATTCTATCCATTTGCGGTCATCCTTCCTTCTGTTGCAGTAGGTACGCTTTCAGTTGCGGTACTCAATGTCAATAACATCCGTGATATGGAATCGGATATACTGGCCGGAAAGAGATCTCTCGCTGTAAAATTGGGCAGGAAAAATGCTGTTTTTTATCATTATGTGCTCCTTTTGCTGGCGGTGATCGCGTCTGTCTTTTTTGTTTATACCAATTATCATTCTGTTTCGCAATATTTATTTATACTGGCCATACCGATGTTCATCAGAAATGCATTTGCTGTAACTGTTTACAGGGAACAAAGTCAACTGGATCCGTATCTCAGACAAATGGCTGTCAGCACCCTGATCTATGTACTGCTGTTCGGCTTAGGCATGTACTTTTCCAAGTCATAGTTATACTTTCAGCAAATCACACTCAGTCCGTCAAAGGCAACATACACATTTTCAGGCAATTGCCCGGCAAACTTGTTATGGGGTGGAAATTTATGACTCAAATGGGTCAGGAAAGCCCTTTCAGGCCGGATGAACCGGATATATTCCAAAGCCTCTTCAAGATTCAGATGTGTACTATGTTCCTGGTAACGCAAGGCGCTGATCACTAAAATTTTACAGTTAATAATCTTTTCAAGACTCCCTTCCGGTATGGTTTTAACGTCAGTCAGGTAAACCAAATCTTCAAACCTGAATCCCGATATTTCCAGCTTACCGTGAAAAACTGTCAAAGGAATGATCTTTTTGTCCTGTATAAAAAAATCAGTCTCTTTCTCAATCACAACCGGGGTCAATTTTGGAACTCCGGGATACGGACGATCTTCAAAAGCATAGGCAAAACGCAGTTTCAGTTCGTGGATCACCCTTTCAAGACCATACACGGGCATATCTTTTCCCTGCAGGTAATTGATCGGTCTGACATCATCCAAACCTATCAGATGATCATTGTGTTCGTGCGTCAGGAGTACGGCATCGACTTTACTCAACCCGTTATTGAGCATTTGTTGGCGAAAATCCGGGCCGCAATCGATCAGCAAATGCAGACCATCCCATTCGAGATATGCTGAGGTTCTCGTCCTTTTGTCCCTGGGGTCGATGGAATTACAATTGGCACACGGGCAACCGATGATCGGAATTCCCTGTGAAGTTCCGGTGCCCAAAAAGCTTAATTTCATTGTTCGGCTGGTTTTATGAGTGATTCCTTCAATAAAAAATGATAAAAAACCCTGGACTTCTGATCGAGCAAAACTTCCTCCACAACTATTTTATCCAGGATCTCCATCAATGCATTGATCCTGGCTTCAAGGTCAAAAAACTTATTGATAATGACAATTTTTTTATCATGGACCACAGCATAACCTGATTGGAAATGTCCTTTTTCAAATCTCACTACATATTCCAGATCCTCAAAAATATCTATGAGCTTTTCCATTGTGGTTCTGGTGTATTTCAACATGATCAATCATTTTTTAACTTCACAAAGTTAAAAAGCGGAAGTAATTTATCCTGATTTATTGGAATTAATCGTTTAAATAGTCAAATTCCCGGACATTAAGGCGGATTAGATGAAGGCTTTCTTTTATATTTGGCCACAGTTTTTTTCAAAAACAATTGGTGTACAGCATCATTATTGAAAAGGGAAGAAAAAAAAGTAGTCGTTTAGCTTAATAGTCATTCAGCATTTTAGCAAATGCTAAATTTAAAGGGTTAAAATTCAAATTCTACCATAAATCAGCGTTTTGATCAACTTACAAAATAAAATCCAACAGACGAATAAGCTAACCATCTTAATCATGACGAAAAAAATACTAAAAATGATTTTAAACTTAAAAGGAATATATATCATCGCCGGGTTCATGCTTTTTAGCTTTTTACCCGGCCATGTTGCGGCACAAAAATTTGGTGGCGCGTTGATTTTAGGGATGAATGCATCCCAGATTGACGGGGATCAGCTGGCAGGATACGACAAACCAGGTCTGACCGGTGGCTTACAGATCAGCTATGGGCTTAAAAAACCCTGGCATGCAGCCATTGAACTTTTATACAGTCAGAGAGGAAGCCAAACCGATCTATTGGTCAATAATGGTGGCCCGAGACGTCAAATTGACCTGAAATATATAGAAATTCCTTTGATGGCTAAATACGAAGATTGGTATATTCAGGATGGAAATTACTACAAAGTCAATGCAGAAGCAGGGTTTTCCTACGGCTATCTGTTCAATGCTTACACAGCTGAAGACAACGAAAAAGAGCCGATAGATGATTTTCTAAAGAATGACATCAGTTTTTTATTCGGAGGCAATTATTATTTCAATAAAAGACTCGGCGTAGGCTTCAGATACACCCGTGCACTCACCAAACTTAAAAAATTCGAAGACACAGGCCAACTGAGCCTGCTGAGCTATTTTTTGACTTTTCGGGGATCGTTCAGGTTCTGATACCCTATCCCTGACCAGGGCGAATCAGAACCAAGGAGGAAATTGATTTAAGAACACCGATCAACGATTTTAGATTTAGAAAGTCCAATATATCTTTAATTATGAGAATCAAGGGTTAAAGTTAATTCTGCAGATAAGCAGGATTTTCTCACTTTTTTGCCTCGATCCTAAAGGATGAAAGCGAGAAAATCCTTTATCTTCCTTTAGGATTGAGGCCAAATAAAGGATTTTCGGAGCTTTTTACAACCCTTGATTCGCATTAATTATAATTCGTTAATCTTTGCCTGCCCGTAGGGGCTCGCCCCGTTGGATATATATCCTTCAGGGTTCGATATTCAGATTGTTTTTGTATGAACGAACAAACCATCACTAAAACAAACAACATGGTGGTTAATTCAGAACCCTATCCCTGATACATTCAGATGCCTTCAAGAATGCTGCCGCTATTGAGCAAGAGGGTAAGTTCATTGACTTTGGCATTCAGTCTGGCACGGTTGTATGACAACTGAGCGTTCAGTTGATTGAGCTGAGCCTGTCTGAATTCAATGGAGCTAACCTGTCCCAGTTTGAACTGTTCAGAAGTTCTTTCAAAATTCAACCTGGCTGTCTCCATATTCCTTTCTTCCACTTTCATCAGGTATAGCTGATTCTGAAGTGTTTCCCAGGCATTGTGAATATTAAGTCTGATCTCCGAAGTTTTTTGTTCGCGCAAAATTTCCTGATTATCAAGCACAATCTGAAGATTGCTGTCCCGAACTTTATTATAACCTCCGTCAAATATATTCCAGCTCAACCCGACGCCCAGTGCAAAATCTGTGACAAACTGGCTTTTGATACTTGCCTTTGGACTGTTGGCAGCTCCCAGCAATCCGAGAGAACCGTTTGCTGTGATGGCGGGTTTGAGATTGGTTTTGTTGACCTTGATATCCAATTGGCTCATCAGAATATCCTGTTCTGCCAAAGCCAGTCCAATATTATTGCTCAAAGCTTCGTCCAGCAATTTATCCAGCGAAAGGTTTGCAACGAAGCTGAAACCTGGATCAATTTCGAAAGCACTGTCCACTACCCTACCAAGAAGAAAATTGAGATCCCTTTTCTGGTTGTCCAACTGTTGTTTAAGGTTCATCAGATCGATGCTGTCACGGTTCATATCTACTTCTGCATTGAGGATAGCCAGTTTGTTATTCCTTCCAAACTGGTTCTGCAGCTGCACCCTGTTGATCCTGTCTCTCGATATCTGCAATATTTCTTCCTGTGCTCTCAGATTTTCCTCCATTTGAGCCAGGTAATAGTAATTGACGAGAATAGAATATACGCTATATTCAATGGTTTTCCGCTTTTCAAGGCTGGCCAGTGTCAGCGCTTCCTGTAGTCTTTGCTTCTTCAATTCCCTGTTCCCAAAATTGTATATCAGGTAGCTCCCTGAAACTGAGGCAGCCACATCCACGCCATGAACCAGCCAGGCAGACGATCCCGGCGCACTTTCCGCATGATATCTGATTTCAGATCCGGTAGCTCCATAAGCCGCATTGGAATTGAGTGCAAAAACGGGCAGTTCTCCGGTATTAAATTTACTGGTATTGTTTTCAGCCACTGACTCAAGATTTTTTGCCAGCCTGATACCATAATTGTTTTCAAGGGCAATTTCAATCGCTTTCTCAGTAGTCAGTTTTTCCTGACCAATCACAAAAGCAGACATAAAAACCAATAAAATAGCTGCAATGATTTTATGCATGATCTTCAATATTTAATTCTTTGATAGCACGCTCAACGCTTTCCCTGGTTGGCTTTTTTCCTGTCCAAAGCCATAGGAAATGGACTTTTGCATCATTCACATAGGAAAGTAATAAAGGCAGCATCAATAGCGTCAGGAAAGTAGCTATAATGATACCATAGGTGATAGATAATGCCATTGGGATCAGAAACTGTGCCTGTCTGCTTTTTTCAAAAATAAGGGGCGCCAAACCGGCTACCGTGGTCAGAGAAGTCAACAGTACCGCACGCAATCTGGATTTTCCTGCAGCTATCAATGCTTCATCAAAGGCCATGCCTTCAGTTAAATTGCTGTTGAATTTACTGATCAGTACCAGCCCGTCATTTACCACAATGCCCACCAGTGCTATAATTCCCAGCGTCGATAACATACTTACCTGGACTCCATGCAGCCAATGTCCCCATGCTACACCTATCAGGCTTAAAGGGATCATTAACATGAGGATAAGCGGCTGGCTGAAAGTTCTGAATGTAAAGGCAATCACTGCAAAAATAAGGAAAAGGATGACTGGAACTACAGCTTTTGAAGAATTTCCTGTTTTAGCAGCCTCTCGGTTCTGACCTTCGTAAAGGACTGAAACAGAAGGAAATTTTGCAAGCACTTTGGTCATATCATTCGATTTGATATCACCCAGCACTTCAGTTGCGCTGTCTTTTGCATCGCTCAAATCTGCCGTCACCTGAATTTCTCTTTTACCATCGATGTGATTGATGGCTACTTCTCCGCGTTTGATTTCATAATCCACGATTTCAGCCAGCGGCACTCTTTGTCCATTCGGTGTGACAATGCGGATATCTTCCAGATTCTTGATCTGATCTCTGTCTTCCAGGGCATAGCGAACCCAAACACGCACTTCATCCTGACCTCTTTGCAAACGCTGAACCTGCCTTCCAAAAAAAGCAGATCTGACTTGTGCCATGATGTCATTATAGCTCAATCCGAGCATATGCGCATTTTGCTTTAGAGTGATCAGGATCTCATTGATACCGGCCGGATCATTGTCTTTGACATCTTTCACCTTGGGATTTTGTTTCATCAGTTCCTTCAGATATAATTTTGCAGCTTTCAGCTCCTCTATATTGTAACCTACGAGGGAAATAGCCACAGGCGCACCGCCGAATCTGGAACCTGACCCGAAAGTGAGGCTTTCGGATCCATGAATGGGGCCAACTTTTTCTCTGAGTACATTTGTCAGATCTATGGCTGAAAAATCACGTTTATCTCCCGGCAGAAGATTCACTGTCAATGAAGCGGTTGAAGCGCCAGGCCCAATCTGAGTAATGACATTTTCCACAACTTTCAGATTGCCCGTTTGTTTTTTCGTGTATTCCTCATTCAGTGCCCAGACAGCATCTTCTATCTTCATCACATTTTCGAGGGTGATCTTTTCTGCTGTCCCCTTGATCATATCGAGATTGACAACGATCCTGTCACTGGCAATATTGGCAAAGAAGGTTGTTTTAATGATCCCACCCATCAAAGCACCTATTGTCAATATAAAAATTGATAAAGGAATTGCCACCCCTAATAAACGATGTTTCAGGAAAAAAGCAAGATATGGCCCATAAAGTTTATCCCTTACAAACTCAATAAAACTGTCTCCCCAACGATTGAGCAAATTGGGTTTTGAAGTTTGTGCAGTAATCTTTTTGGAATGGGCTACATGCGAAGGAAATATCAATATTGCTTCAAGCAGCGAGAATGAAAGTGTCAGGATTACTATGAGAGCCACCTGACCATAATTGTCTGCCAATCTGCCTTCCAGGAAAAAGAAGGCACTAAATGCGATCAATGTGGTAATAATGGCAGAAATAACGGGCGGAGCAACCTCAATAGTGCCATCAATGGTCGCTTGCAATCTTGATTTACCTTTTTCATAATGATAATAAATGTTTTCACCCACCACTATTGCATCATCCACCAAAATACCAATGACCACGATCATTCCAAACAATGACATTGCATTGATGGTCACATTTAAATGAGGTGCAACAATAAACATTCCGAGAAATGATACGGGCATTCCAAATGCAACCCAAAATGCCATCTGTGGTCTGAGAAAAATTGAAAGCAATATTAATACCAGTACCATCCCAAACAGACCGTTTTTCTGTAGTAATAATCTTCTTTCCAATAAAGTACTTGAGGCATCTCTGGTAACCTCCAATTTGACTGAATCATTTCCACTATTGAATTCTTCAATATATTTAGTTACCTTTTCTGTGATCCCGATCAAATCCTCATTATTGGTGCTCATGACACTGAAAGCAATGGCTGCCTGTCCATTATAAAGGGTTCTATCGGGATCTTCAGCGAATTTATCTGTAACTGCAGCGACATCCTTCAACCTGATCGTATTACCATCCTGATCTGTTCTTACAATCATAAAATCAAGTTCGTCTCCAAAATAACTCTTATTTTTTGCTCTGATCAGGTATTCTTCGTCATCAGTTTTGATACGACCACCTGTGGTCAGTATATTGGCATTGGCAACAGCCCTGGATATCTCTTCAAAAGTAAGGTTATAGGCTCTCAAATCTTTTTCCCTGACTGCAATTTCAATTTCTTCAGCAGGAAAACCGGATATTTCGACCTGTGAAATACCTTTCATGGATCTGATGTCATATTCTATCTTCCTTGCAAGCCTTTTAAGCGTTACCAAAGGCACTTCTTTTCCTGTAACCACAAAAGAAATCGCCTCGTTCATCGCTTCTCTCCTGGAAACCACCGGAGGTTCCATCGCAGCCGGAAAAGAAGGTACTCTGTCGACAGCATTTTTCACATCAAACAGCACATTCGCGGGATTGTACTTTTGCTTTACTTCAACAGTGATCACCGCGCTGTTTTCCATACACCTGGAGGTAAATCGCTCAATACCCGGCAAGCCCTTGAGATTTTCTTCGATTTTGAGAACAATACCTTCCTCCATTTCAAATGGAGAGGCTCCCGGATAAGATAAGTTGATGGTGATAATCCTGTTCTCGACCAATGGGAAAAACGATGATTTCATCGTAAGCATGCCATAAATCCCGAAAATGGAAAAGAAAATGATCAGGATCCAGGAAGCTACCGGATATTTTATAAAATAAGCAACGAGTTGTTTCATGAATCAGACTTTTTTATAAGCGGTGGATCACCGGATTTTTAATTAGGAGCATGCTCAGTTCAAACTAAGAATAAAACCAAAAATGCCATCCTGGTCAATTATCCAGAATAGAAACTTTCATACCTTCATGCGCTCCGGGAACCGGTTGACTCAACAATTTGCTTCCATCCGGAATATTTCTGACCAAAGCGGTTCCGTCATTGTTAAAATAAACAGGGTCAACCTGAATTCCGGTAAGTACACTGTCCCGAACAACAAAAATTTTATTGTCTGACTGAAGTAATTTTCTGGACACTTCAACCACTTGATCCAATACTTTTGCGTCGAGCTCAGCTTCCAGGAACATACCATCCCTTAACCCGGGATCATTCAATTCGATCACTGCAATAATGCTTTGGGTGGCAGTGTTCAATTTTTTGTTGATACGGATCACTTTACCTGTCCAGGATTTGGATCGCTCAATGTTATGAACTTTTACCTTTTTGCCAATGGAAAGAAATTTTTCATCACCTGCATTGACCGGGACTTTCAATTCAAAAACATGCTGAGACACAAATTCGCCCAGCTTTTGTCCCGGACGGATCAGCGTTCCCGTTTTTACCATGACATCTGTTACGTATCCTGAAAATGGTGCCCGGATCCTGTGTTTTGCCAACCTGACTTCAAGATTTTTGATATTATAATAACTGGTCAGAATGCCTTTGGTAGCGAGATAATACTTTTCCTGTTCTGTGGTGGAAACCGGCAAATCTTTCAACGCTTTCTCAACAGAAAACTGTCTGATATACTGATTCCATCTCTCTGCTGATGCAGGAAAATCTAAACTCAGATCTGGCATCATCCCAACCAATTGGTTGAAAAAGCTGCTTTTTTGTGCTTTTAATGAGGATTCGAATTCTTCAGAATTTATTTTTAAAAGAAGTTCTCCCTCTCTAAAATAATTGCCTTCCAAAAATGCCTGCATCCCGTTTTCCATGATCCCCTGAACCTCAGAATAAACTTCAATTTTATTCCTGGCTTCCACCTGACCGGTAGCCAGAATTTTAACAGGGATACCTGAATTTTTAACTTCTGTCACGTAAACAGACACTTCATTCACATTGTTGACTTTCGGAATGTCCTTTTTGCTATTGGCCATGTACCTGGCTGCCATGATCGATAGAGCCAGCAAAATCAGGCCACTTATTGAAATAATATATTTTCTCATAAAAAACTTTATTTTATATCTTCAACAAACAAACATTATAAGGTAATGGTTTTCAATACAATAAAAACAAAATATAGAGAATAACAATCGATTAATTATCTTTTTACTATTCAGATTATATTGTTATACCAAACAATAAACGACACATAGGAATCGCGACAATTCATAACTAAGCAAAATGTGTGGAATATTATTCAAAATCATCTATTGTCTATACCACTCCATACTGAAATGACTGTATAAATTAAGCATGCAAATATGGTGCATTCAAATTACTTTTCCTTAATTCCGGCAAGTTTATCACGATGAAGTCATCAAAATTACGGTCTTCATTTTTGATTTGAAAGAAAGCTGTTTTAGGCAGGTTTAGGATGAAATCCGTTTACCAAACCAAAGACTCAACCAAAAATGTCCGCTTATTAAATAAATGCAACTACATACAAATAAAACCAATCTTATGATATAGGAGAAACTGCCAGAAATTGTTAAAAAAAAGATCTTTAACAACTTGCCTTCAAAAGTCCTGCAAAAAACCAGATCGCCTGATCCTTGCCGGAAAACCGTGAGAAAGTTCAGACAGATTAAAACGTCAGTTTGAAATTCAGATGGTACATCCAAACGATTAAAAGCACTAAAGCAAGTGCAAAAAGCAACACCCAAATTAAGAACTCTTTGCCCTTTCCGTAATCCCTGTTTAAATTTGCCATACTATCCGTTTTTTAATTGTCTGCCACAAATTAAGGCAATTATTTTGAAACAAAAAAATATCATTTCAAAAAAAACAAGACCTGATTTCCATTAAATTCATCCTGCCATTTCAATTTAAATCTGACAGCATTATTTTACACTGATCTGCCCCGTTCCCAAGGAAGTAAACCTGCCAATTAGCCAGGCATCCGCTAATCCTGCCGCGTTTAATCCATTTAATACTTCATTTTCATCGTTTGGATCTACTGCGATCAGAAGCCCGCCTGAAGTTTGAGCATCGGCCAGGATCAGCATTCTTGGGTGGTTCAATTGCCCAAAATCAACATACGACCGTACATGCTCAAGATTGCTCACACTTCCTCCGGGGTAGATTCCAGCAGTGGCAAAGTTTAGTGCATCATCCATCAACGGAATATTTGAAAAATCCAACTCAACATCGCAACCTGACCCTTTACTCATTTCCAGCAAATGCCCTAAAAGTCCAAATCCTGTTACATCTGTACAAGCGCTTATTTTATAATGGCTTATCACTTGTGCAGCTTTGTTATTGAGGGCGCTCATTTGTCGGACCAGCTTGTCTTTTGTGTGGTTATTCAAAATGCCTCTTTTCATAGCTGTAGACAAAATACCTGTTCCCAGCGCCTTCGTGATGATCAATCCGTCACCAGGCTTAGCGCCGATATTTTTCAACAATTTTACCGGGTGAACCAAACCTGTGACCACCAGACCAAATTTTGGCTCATTGTCCTCAATCGTGTGTCCGCCAAGTATACTGATGCCTGCCTCTGCAACTTTATCAGCAGCGCCTTTCAGAATATCTTCGAGCACGCTCATCGGCAGCGTGTATTGTGGAAAGGCAACAATGTTCTGAGCAAAAAGCGGAACAGCTCCCATCGCATAAATATCGCTGAGGGCATTCGCAGCCGCAATGGCTCCAAAATCATACGCATCATCCACTACCGGTGTAAAAAAATCCAGGGTCTGGACCACAGCCTGTTCGTCGTTGATCCTGTAGACTGTCGCATCATCAGAGGTTTCGACTCCGACCAGGATGTCCGGATGACTGGCTTTTGGCAGTTTTTTGAGTATGGATTCCAGCACCTGGGGCTGAATTTTACATGCACATCCAAGGCCATGGGTAAATTGAGTCAATCTGATGGCTTCATGCGTGGTTTCCAGTATTTTATCTGGATTTTTCAGGCTGTTGACCACCGGAATGATCTGTTCTATTGCTTGATTGATTTCTTCTTCAGTCGTAAATTTCCCTAAGGAAAAACGAATGGTTCCCATTGCATATTGAACAGGAATTTTCAAAGCTTTCAGTACATCTGAAACATCGATGTGCTCGGCATGGCAGGCAGCGCCGGCAGAAACTGCGATGTGCTCCAGCCTGCTAACCAGGGTATTTGCTTCAATTCCCGGAAAGGATATGCTCAGTGTATTAGGCAGGCTTTTTTCAATATGCCCGTTTCGCTTTATTTCCGGCAATGCATTTTTCAGACCTTCATACAATTTTTCGCGAAGGCTCAAGGTGTGTTTCCCAAAATGTTCCAGACCTTTACCTGCCAGTTCACAGGCTTTTCCAAACCCTACGATCTCCAGCACATTCTCCGTTCCGGCGCGCAAATTCTGCTCGTGATTGGCTCCGTGCATCAGTTTTTCAAGCCTGGTTCCTGATTTGATATATAGGGCTCCGACACCCTTGGGTGCATACAGCTTATGCCCGGCAATACTCATCAGGTCCACACCCAAATTCTTGATGTCTGTTGCGATTTTTCCCGCAGACTGCGCAGCATCACAATGCATAAGTATCTGATGTTCATGCGCAATTTTCGCAATTGCAGCTATATCCTGGATGGTACCGATCTCATTGTTGGCATGCATGACCGAGATCAGTATGGTTTCCGGCCTGATGGCTGCTTCGATCTTTGCCGGATCAATCAGCCCATATTCATCTGCTTCAACCACAGTCAACAAAAATCCGTTTTTTTCAAGGTAATGACAGACTTCCATCACTGCCGGATGTTCGATCGCAGAAGTGATGATATGGTTTCCCTTTTCTTTGTGGGCAAATGCTGCTCCTTTGATGGCAAAATTATTGGACTCTGTTCCACCACTGGTAAATATTATTTCAGAAGGGTCGCAATGGATAAGACCTGCTACCTGCATCCTGGCTTTTTCGACCAGCATTTTGGCCTCCATTCCAACTTTATGCATGCTTGATGGGTTGCCATAAGACATTTCCAGTACGGGTTTCATAGCCTCTATTACAGCTTTATCCAATGGTGTACTGGCGTTGTAGTCCAGATAGATCATAACGCTCTTTTTTGGTAAAAACGAATAAAAGTTTCAGCAATTTGTTGTGGCTCAAAAACATCAAATTCATGAGAGGAGATCATAGTCTGATCTCTTTTGGCAAGGCCAAAGGCATAGGTTTTGTCATAATAATCCAGAGAAATGGAAGCTACTTCAGCAAAGTTGTTTTCTCCCAAAGCTTTGAGTGCGTTCTTGGTTGCCAATCCGCCAAGTTTGGATTGTATCCTCAATACTGCTGACTCAAGTTGAACCGAATCATAAACAGCATAATCTTCTACGAGATTTTTAACTCTTTCTGACTTTGGAATTTCGAGTTTATAAACTTCAGCTTCTCTGATCCTCAGATAAAGTTCTTCAGGTATGTGATTGAATCCAAGGATCCTGCTTTCATCTTCAACCCAAATAATTCGTTGAAAATCAAAAGAAATCCATTTCATGATCAAATCATTTTCGAACTGTTCGTTGGTTTTCTGATGTTCTTTTCCTATTGCGCCAAATGAAGAGCCCCGATGTCGGGCCAACGCTTCGATGTCGAGCACTTGTTCGCCCATTTCTTCAAGCGCTTTCAAGACCTTGGTTTTGCCGCTTCCTGTATAGCCACCAACCACGATGATTTTTGCATTCCGGGTCAGGGAATTTTTACCGTATTGCCGAAATCCTTTATAACCGTCTTCGAGCAAAGTTACCGGAATTCCGGCTGTCTCTAAAAGCCAGGCCATGCTTCCACTTCTCATGCCTCCGCGCCAGCAATACATTAATAATCTTTCACCCTTGGTTAGCGCCCGAGCCTGCCTGACAAAATGTATCATTTTAGGTCCGACAATTTCAAGACCGCGGTCAACAGCAGGCCATTTGCCCTTTTGCTTGTAGATCGTACCGATTTCTGCTCTTTCTTCATTTTCAAATATTGGTATATTGACACTCAAGGGAATGTGCCCTGTGTCAAATTCAGCAGGAGACCTGACGTCTGCAACCACATGATCCGGTATCAGATTTATAAAATGATCAGCGGCTATTTTTTCACTCATTATCTTGATATGCTTTTTCGGTTACAATAGTTCCATGCTCAATTTTGAATATCCTTGCCGACAATTTTGTTTAAACCTATAAAAAACGTTTTAGGCAAACACGAATCATTTGATCATAGCCCCGAAATCCAAAAATAATTTGGAGTAAAGCACAATTTTTTACTTTCCGAACAAGCTGATGAGTTCATCAATGGACATCCTTGATTGTTCACCTGAAACCATGTTTTTTACAGAAATGGTATTTGTTTGCATTTCTTCATCACCAACGATCGCAAGGTATGGAACCTGAATGGCATTGGCGAATTTCATCTGCTTTTTCATTTTTCCATACTCCGGGTATATATCTGTTTTAATGGAACTTTTACGAAGCTTTCCTGCTTGTTTAAAGGCATACAGATGAGTCAGTTCATCAAATGCTATGAACAATACCTGGATACCTGTGATCAATTCGTCCGGGAAAAGAGATTTTTCCAGCATCAGGTCAAAAATACGTTCAGCGCCAAATGAAATACCGACGCCTGATGTATCCGGTTTGCCAAAAACAGCGGTAAGGTCATCATATCTGCCTCCGCCACCGAGACTTCCCAGCCCTGCCTGCGAAGCTTTCACCTCAAAAATACAACCCGTATAATAATTTAATCCCCTGGCCAATGCCGGATCAAAAACGAGGGCATTCTTCAGTTCAGTACTTTCCAGGTAATCGTATACTTTCTTGATCTCTTCCACCCCTTTCAACCCGGTTTCACTGTCTTTAATGGCTTCTGCCAATTCTTCGATGGATTCCGTTCTGAGCAACTCCAGGATTTTTTTTGCATTCTTTTCCTGTATACCTTTTTCAGTCATCTCAACGATCACAGATTCCTCACTCATTTTATCCAGCTTGTCAATGGCTATGGTCATTTGAACAAATTTATCGCCGATATGGCACGCTTCTGCAATACCTACGAGGATTTTCCTGTTGTTGAGTAAGATCTTCACTTCGATACCCAGCTTTGCAAAAACAGCGTCGTAAATCTGGATCAGTTCGGCTTCATACATCAAAGAATCAGATCCGATCACATCGACATCACATTGGTAAAACTCCTGGTATCGACCTTTTTGCGGCCTGTCTGCTCTCCATACCTGTTGGATCTGGTATCTTTTAAATGGAAAAACCAACTCATTCTGGTGCTGAACTACAAACCTGGCAAAAGGTACGGTCAGGTCATATCGCAATCCCTTTTTGGCAATAGATGGTGTGAGGGCAATTGAATTCAAATTTTGTAGCGCTTCCCGATCTGCTTTGGCCAGAAAATCTCCGCTATTCAGCACTTTAAACAACAGTCTGTCACCTTCTTCACCGTACTTGCCCGTAAGTGTTTCAAGATTTTCAAAACTTGGCGTTTCAATCGGGAAAAATCCAAATTGCTCAAAAACATTCCTGATCGCATTAAAAATATAATTCCGCCTGATGACCTCTTTCGGAAGAAAATCCCTTGTTCCTTTAGGCGTTTGAGGGTTAGTTATAGCCATTTTTATTTTTTTAGTGAAAACATTGATCAGTGCAGCTCCAACTCAGTTGACATACACCGTTTAACAACAAAAGCATGAAGGTGACCAGAAAACATGAGAATCCGGATAATTACAAAATCCCAGTAAAAATCATTTTAAAAGGCTGATTTAAATTGGCTCAAAAACCTTAGATCATTCTCAAAAAACATCCTGATGTCACCCACTTCAAACTGTTGCATGGCTGACCGCTCAATGCCGATTCCAAATGCAAAACCCGTATACACTTCAGGATCAATGCCGCAATTGGCCAACACCTGTGGATCTACCATTCCGCAACCGAGTACTTCCAGCCAACCGGTACCTTTTGTCAGGCGTTTGTTCTTTTCTGTCTCTGTTCCCATCCAAACATCCATCTCGGCGCTGGGCTCAGTGAATGGAAAATAACTCGGTCTTAAACGGATCTTAGTATCCGGACCGTACACCTCCTGGGCAAAGTAAAGCAATGTTTGCTTCATGTCAGCAAATGATACCCCTTTATCCACATATAATCCTTCCACCTGGTGAAACTGCGCATGAGAGCGTGCTGAGATGGTCTCATTCCGATAAACCCTGCCCGGTGCTATGATCCTGATCGGAGGTTTTTGGCTGGACATCACCCTGGCCTGAACAGATGATGTGTGTGTACGCAATAAGTATTCTGTACTGTTGAGCAAATAAAAAGTGTCCTGCATATCCCTGGCCGGATGATCCTGCGGTGTGTTCATCGCAGTAAAATTGTGCCAGTCATCTTCTACTTCCCTGTTTTCGGCAACAGAAAATCCCAGTTTTACAAATATGTCGATGATCCTGTTGGTAACGATACTGATCGGATGCCTTGAACCTAGCAAGATCGGGTCGCCTGGTCTCGAAAGATCGATCTGAGCCTGCTCATCGTTTTTCCTTTGATCTTCAAAATATTGCTTCCATTGCTGGTATTTCTCCTCAGCATTTTGCTTAAGCTGATTGAGTAAAAAACCAAATTCTTTTCGGCTTTCTACCGGAACGTCTTTCATCTCACCGAACAATGGTTTGATGATATTTTTGGTTGCCAGATACTTCATTCTGAAAGATTCCAGCAATTCCGGACTGTCAATGACCTCATTGCTGATATTTTCAAGAATTTCCTTGGCGGTTTTAAAAGGATCCATCTGAATTAATTTAACGTGCAAATGTAAAACTTTGGCTGATAAATTTTAAATCTAATCGAAATGTTATGATGTATTCATCTAAAAAATGAACGTAAAGATATTTCCCAAAGGAGATTGACCAGCAAAATTATGGCTTTGATTCATTTTTATTGCTAAGAAACTGTTTATTTGAAAGGATGTTGAGCTTACATAGTTAATAATGCGAATCAAGGGTTAAAGTTAATTCTGCAGATAATCAGGATTTTCTCACTTTTTTGCCTCGATCCTAAAGGATGAAAGCGAGAAAATCC